>ULTH01039719.1_pt1 | contig 39108 bp, 26 predicted proteins | sample 1957421 | NCBI WGS metagenome assembly ULTH01 (sample SAMEA4835729, study PRJEB28245) | human gut metagenome | biome: gut microbiome; material: fecal sample | place: Denmark | collected 2008 | reverse complement strand
TTTCATCAAGAAAATGTGTTTTATAGCATGAATTTAACATTCGTTTGTAATTTGCAGGTGTTTTAGGCCAATATTTTGGCTGTTTTACCCATAAACCCAATAGAAGGTATAATAAAACAGGCGCCCGGGGCGGACGCCTGTTTACATGAAAATATTTTTACATTTCTTTTCAATTGCGGTCGCTTATTGCGGCGAGGTCGGCGTTGTATCGGTCGAGCTCGGCATAGCGGCGCGCGTTTTCGGAATCGAGGAGTCCGTCGACATCGGCCTGATAGAGGGTAGAACCCAGAGTGAACATATAGCTGAAGCGCTCGAGATACTCGGGATCGGCAAGGAGATCGCGCCAGGCACCGGCGCGGACACTGTCGGGCATATCGCTTATGCGGCGGCTGCGGTCTATTATATATTTAAGAATATCCTCGTTCTGCGCTATCATCGACGCATAGTCGTCCTGCGTGAGGGGCTGATGTCCGTCGATTTTCACGGCAAGGCTATTACAAATTTCGGCATCGTAGTCGCGATGCCAGTCGGAAGCAGAGCAGGCAGCAAGAAGGAAGGCGGCAAGAGCCACCACTATATGTGAGGGTTTCATCGATTTCTAATATGTTTATATATTATCGATTCCAATATGTTTATATTAATGATAAACTTTCGAAGGGGTGCTATGGTTTTCGGCTGTCGGCTTTTTTCACTACTTTTGCATCGTAATATTGACAAAGATGCGAATAGATATAATCACCGTGCTTCCGGAGATGCTCGAGTCTCCACTGAACTGCTCGATATTGAAACGCGCGCAGGACAAAGGTCTTTGCGAGATAAAAGTCCACAATCTCCGCGACTACACCACCAACCGCTACCGCAAGGTCGACGACTATCCCTTCGGAGGCGACGCCGGCATGGTGATACAGGTAGAACCTGTCGACCGGTGCATATCGGCTCTAAAAGCGGAGCGCAAATACGACGAAGTGATATTCACAGCTCCCGACGGCGAGATTCTGAACCAGCGCATGGCCAACTCGCTGTCGATGCTCGACAATATAATAATACTGTGCGGCCACTATAAAGGCATAGATTACCGCATACGCGAGCACCTTATTACAAAAGAGATATCGATAGGCGACTATGTGCTCACCGGAGGCGAGCTCCCCGCCGCCATCATCACCGACTCGATAGTGCGCCTGATACCCGGGGCCATCGGCGACGAACAGAGTGCGCTGTCCGATTCCTTCCAGGACAATCTTCTGGAGCCGCCCATCTACACCCGCCCCGCCGAATACAATGGCTGGAAAGTGCCCGAGATACTCCTGTCGGGACATCAGGCCAAAATCGAGGAATGGCGCCACGAACAGTCGATAGAGCGCACACGCCGGCTGCGTCCCGGGCTGCTCGACTAATCCCGCTAAGTACTCAGACCTATCTTGAGAACTATCAGGAAGGCCGCGAGCACCACTACCAGCACCATAGCGGCAATAATGGCCGCGATAGCGAGCCGCTTCATATTCCTGTCGCTGCGCGAAGCGCCCCAGAAGCCGGCCACGCACGACAAAACAGCCACTCCCAGAGCCACATAGCCATTGCTCCACAGAAGCACAATCCATGCCACAACAGCCAGCACAACAGCCACCCACACATACAGGTGCCTGCGCGCGGGCTTTTCGGCCGGATGCACCGTGACAACGCCTTCGCTTTGCTTTATATCTTTTTCTTTATCCATATCTGTCAGATTTAACAACGGAAAAGCTAAATTCCGGTGTATAAATATGACAATATTTGTAAAAAAAAGTTTAGGTCAAACGATTATTTTTTTCGCGGAGCAAAACGCACGGGATAGTCGACACGGACCTTACCTGTCACAATATCCGACAATTTGCGCTTGATGAGCTGCTTGCGAATACCGGAGATATGGTCGATGAAAACCTTTCCCTCGAGGTGATCGCATTCGTGCTGCACTATGCGTGCAAGGAAGCCCCTGATCTCCTCCTCATGCGGCTGAAAAGCCTCGTCGAGCCAGCGGAGACGGATATGCTCAACACGAGGTACTTTCTCGGAAATACCCGGCAGACTGAGGCAGCCCTCGGAGCGCGAAACGAAGTCGCCGTCGAGAATCTCGACTTCGGGATTGACCAGTACGAACTTACGGCCGGCACACTCGGGAAAAGACTCGGCCACAGGGTCGGCGTCGATGACAACGAGCCGGATATTTTTGCCGATCTGAGGCGCGGCCAGCCCGACACCTTCCGATTCGTACATGGCCTCGAACATGAGGTCGACCAGTTCCTTGAAGCCTTCGAAAGGCTCTGTCACAGGCTTGGACACTTCGCGAAGCACGGGGTGCCCGTAGCAATACACGGGAAGTTTCATATATTTATACTTTGCAGATAATCGTTGAGAAGAATTGTTGCCGAAATCTCGTCGACAAGAGCCTTGTCGCGCCTGGCCATCTTTGGAAGGCCGCCGTCGAGCATGGCCCTGTGGGCGAGAACGGAAGTGAAACGTTCGTCGAACGGGATGATGGTCATGCCGGGCACGACCTTGCGCAGGCGCGCCAGCGCCGGAGTGATAAAGCGCTGCGACTCCGACGGATTGCCGCGCATATCGCGGGGCTCGCCGACAATGATGGCATCGACAGGCTCACGGCTGCAATACTCTGCCACAAAGGCAGGAAGCGACGCCGTAGCGACCGTCGTAAGGCCGTTCGCCACGATGCGCATGACATCGGTCACGGCAATGCCGCAACGCTTCCGTCCGAAGTCTATGGCCATCAATCGTCCCATTTCCCTGCAAAATTAGTGAAAAAAAAACATATCTTTCTTCAAAGCGCACAGCAATCCGCCAATTGACTATTTCAGTAATTTTCTATCATCGTTGCGGCCACTCTCCAAAACGCTCATCTGATGAATGGCTATTTGATTCAACTTCACAAGCCGATCGCTCTGCGACATCCCCTGCTCGATGAACACCGCATTCAGATTTTCCATATTCGACAGACATATAAGTTCATTGATCGAGGCGTAATCCCTTATATTCCCTTTCAGATCGGGATGAGCGTCGCGCCATTGCTTCGCTGTCACACCGAACATCGCCACATTGAGCACATCGGCTTCGCTGGCATAAATCACCCCTGCCTGTGCCAATGTAATCTCTTCCGGTATAAGATTATGTTTTATTGCATCGGTATGAATACGGTAGTTAATCTTCGAAAGCTCGCGCTTCGCCGACCAACCTAACAATTGTTGTTCCGCTGTCTTCAGTCGCTGAAATTCCTTTACAATATATATTTTGAACTCAGGACTTATCCACATCGCGAACTCAAAGGCAATGTCTTTATGGGCGTACGTTCCGCCATATCGACCGGCTTTTGCCTGAATACTTATCGCATTGGTTCTCGCCACAAATTCCTTTACACTTATTTTGAAGCTATTGAGTCCGGAGTGATTTCTAATTATGGCGAATTCGCCATAATTAAAATCAGGATTATACACTTTCTCCCAGATACCGATATATTCAAGCGTGTTGCGATTTCGCAGCCAGTCGGTTATAAAAAAATCACCGTCTTTAGCCTGTAACATATCTGTCAGACAAATATAGTCTTCACCATTTACCTTTATAACATTGACCGAGGTATCCTGTACGATGATTTTTGCCATAACATTGTTATTTGAATATCACAAATATACACATTTACACCGACATACAATGCACTCAGCTAAAAAACATGTGCGTTTCTTTACAGGGGCAGAGCGATTTCGGGGAAAGTGCCGAAGATTTTGCTTAACTTTGCATTTCTATGGAGAGAGAACTTCCCGAACAATTCGTCGGCATGCTGCGCGAGGCTGTCGGCGCTGACATTGCCGCCGCTCTGGCCGCCGCTCTTGGCGGCGGGGAGCCGTCGCTGTCGGTGCGCGTCAACACGGCCAAAGGCGCCTGCGTGCCCTCCGGCGCGCGCCCGGTGGCATGGGAGCCGAGTGGATTCCATCTCGACCGCCGTCCGCTTTTCGCCGCCGACCCGGCGTGGCACCAGGGCGCATACTACGTGCAGGACGCCTCGTCGATGGCCACCGGAACCATGGCACGCATCCTTGCCGAAAAATATTTCGGGCCCGACACCACTCTGGCCTACCTCGACGCCTGCGCCGCTCCCGGCGGCAAGACCATAGGCGCCATCGACGCTCTCGGCGACCGCGCCTTCGTCGTGGCCAACGAAGCCGACCGGCGCCGTGCCGCCATCCTGGCCGAAAATGTGGCAAAACGCGGCGCACCCGGTACAGCCGTGCTGTGCGGCCCGGCTCAGCGCCTTGGCGCGCTCACCGACGCCTTCGACATCATAGCCGCCGACGCTCCCTGCTCGGGCGAAGGCATGATGCGCAAAGAGGCCGAGGCGGTGGCGCAGTGGACGCCGGGACTCGTCGACAGCTGCGCGCGCCTGCAGAAAGAAATCGTCGAAGCCCTGTGGCCGGCCCTGAAACCGGGCGGATTCTTCATCTACAGCACATGCACTTTCAACCGGCACGAGGACGAGGAAGTGGTCCGTCACATGGCCGACACACTCGGGGCCGACATCGTCGATATCGACCCGACACTCTTCCCCGGCGCTCTCAAAGGCGAGTGCGGCCTGCGGTTTCTGCCCGGAAGAGTGGAGGGCGAGGGCCTGTTTATGGCCGTGCTGCGCAAAAACGCCGACACCGAACCGCACACCTCGCGGCGCACCGCCGCACTGCCGGCACCCGAAGCCGGAATGCAGGCTTTCGCACGGAGGTGCGTCACCTGTCCCGACGAATATATGGTGACAGGCAACTGCCTCATACCCCGCCGGCATGCCGACATCGCCGCCCGCGTAGCCACCGCCAAAGGCCTGATGCGCCTCGGTCTGCCTCTGGGCAGTGTGAAAGGCCGCGACATCGTGCCCTCGCACGAACTCGCCATGAGCACCGTGCTCAGCCCCGACGCCTTCTCCACTCTCGAACTTCCCTACCCCGCCGCCATGAGCTATCTCCGCGGCGAAGCCCTCACCGATCTTCCCGACGCACTGCCCCGAGGCTTCGTGCTACCCACATGGCACGGCGTGCCGCTGGGATTTGCAAAAAACATTGGCCGACGCGCCAACAATCTCTACCCCGATGGGCTGCGTCTGCGCCTGCAGCCCTCACAACTTCCCGACAATCCACCGACAGTAATATGAAAGACTTCATAGCCGTTCTGCGCCGCTTTGTGCCGCCCTACAAGAAATACCTGGCACTCAACATATTCTTCAACGTCCTCGCCGCCATCCTCACGCTCTTCTCGTTCGCGCTGATAATACCCATCCTGCAGATGCTCTTCAAAATCAACGAAGGCACCTACTCGTACATGCCCTGGGACTGGAGCCATATCAACGACGTGGCCGTCAACAATTTCTACTACTACGTGCAGGAATCCATCGGGCGTTTCGGCCCCGACAATACCCTCGCCCTCCTTGCGGCCGCTCTTGTGATAATGACAGCCCTCAAGACCGGCACCTCGTATCTGAGCTCCTACTTCATGGTGCCGCTGCGATCGGGCATCGTGCGCGACCTCCGCAACTATATGTACGACAAAATCACCGTTCTGCCCATCGGCTTCTTCACCAGCGAGCGCAAGGGCGACGTCATGGCGCGCATGAGCGGCGACGTGGCCGAAATCGAATTCTCGATAATGTCGTCGCTCGACATGCTCTTCAAAAACCCGGTGATGATAATAGTGTGCCTGGTGGCCATGTTCGCCATATCGTGGCAGCTCACGGTGTTCGTCTTCATTCTGTTGCCTATAGCCGGATACATCATGGGCAAAGTGAGCAAAAAACTCAAACGGACCTCTTTCGAGGGCCAGACCCAGTGGGGCGTGCTCATGTCGACCATCGAGGAAACCCTCGGCGGCCTGCGCATTGTCAAGGCATTCAACGCCGAAGACAAGATGCGCACCCGCTTCCACGGCCAGAACCAGGTGTTCTACCATCTGTCGAACCGCGTGGCACGGCGTCAGGCCCTGGCGCACCCGATGAGCGAATTTCTCGGCACAGTGGCCGTGGCGATAATACTGTGGTTCGGCGGCAGCCTCATTCTTTCGGGCCACTCGAGCCTCGACGCCTCGCGCTTCATATACTATATGGTGATATTCTACAACATCATCAATCCGGCCAAAGACCTCTCCAAGGCTACCTATTCCATCCAGAAAGGTCTCGCCTCGATGGAACGCGTCGACAAAATCCTCAACGCCCGCAATCCCATCGCCGACCCCGACGCACCCAAACCGCTGCCGGCCAAAGGAGCGGGCGTACGCTTCGAGAACGTCAGCTTCAGCTACGACGGCAACGTCGACGTACTCCGCGACATAAACCTCGACATCGCCCCCGGCGCCACCGTAGCCCTTGTGGGCCAGTCGGGCTCGGGCAAATCGACCATGGCCGACCTCATACCGCGTTTCTACGACCCCACGGCGGGGCGCATAAGCATCGACGGTGTAGACCTCCGCGACCTCCGTGTGCATGAGCTGCGCTCGCTCATGGGCAATGTGAACCAGGAGGCAATACTGTTCAACGACACTATTTTCAACAACATAGCCTTCGGCGTCGAAAACGCCACCCTCGAGCAGGTACGCGCCGCCGCGCGCATAGCCAACGCCGACGAATTTATCATGGCCACCGACGACGGCTACGACACCGTGGTGGGCGACCGCGGCTGCCGGTTGTCGGGCGGACAGCGCCAGCGCCTGTCGATAGCGCGGGCCATTCTCAAAAATCCCTCTCTGCTTATTCTCGACGAGGCCACATCTGCCCTCGACAGCGAGAGCGAAACTCTTGTGCAGCAGGCTCTCGACCGCCTTATGGCCGACCGCACAACCCTGGTGATAGCCCACCGTCTGTCGACAGTGCGCAATGCCGACCTCATATGCGTGCTCCACGATGGCCGCATAGTCGAAGCCGGCACCCACGAGCAGCTGCTCGCTCCCGGAGCCGCCGGATTCTACCGCCGCCTCGTCGAAATGCAGTCTCTCGCCAAGTAATTTGTACTTTATACGTCTATTTTTGCACTTTTTATGGCTTTTTGACCGCCGTTGCGGCCAAAAGACTTCTTTTGTCGCAAAAAATACGTAACTTTGCATCGCTAAGACATTTCGGTATCTCATCCCGATACAATCAAACCAATCAGAAACATCAAAAACGCATAGAATGAAGAAATTTTTACGCTCATTATCTCTCGTAGCGGCTTTAGTTCTGTCTCTTTCGGCAGCCACAGCCGCGGAAACCGTCCTCGCCGAGGCCGATTTCTCCACCCTCACCGAAGGCAGCGAAGAATCGCCACAGCTGTTCAAATACAGCTTCGATTTCCCCTTCACCGGATGGTCCATCGTAACGAACAAGACAGGACAGGCCGGCGGCTCGCTCTATATCGGCGACGGCGGTTCGCTTAAGAAAAGTTCTGTTTCGGGTGTAACTACTACCGGCGGCGCAATCAAAGTAACCGCAGAGGTAAAACTCAACAATGCTTCCGCCGGTATCGTACAGCTCAAATGGGGCTATAGCAGCACACAGCAGGTGATAGTAGAAAGCTCCGACTGGGAAACTGTCGAATTTTTCATCCAACCCACATCTTCGTCGGCCTATAGCAACAGCATCACACTGGAACCCGTATGGCTTGCCGACGGTATTTTTGTCAAGAGCATAAAGGCAGCCCAGTCGCCCGACTTCCTTGCTGCTCCGGTTGTGAACCAGCCCTCCAACGCCGACGGCACTTCGTTCACCGCCACATGGAAAGCCGTTACCGGCGCAACCAAATACTTCATCGACGTCTACAGCTATAATGCCGCAGGCGACAAGGTGATGTTCATCAAAAATCAGGAGTGCACCACCACAAGCTGCAAAGTAGAAGGTCTCGACGCCGCCACAACATACTATTTCGTAGTCCGCGCAGCTAACGAAAGCGGCGTTTCCAACAACTCCGAAGAAATCGAGGTAGTGAAATACATCAGCTCGCTCGATGCTCCCGTTGTCAGCCTGGCCTCCTGCGATGCCGATGGCAACTTCACCGCCACATGGAATGCCGTTGCCGATGCCGACAGCTACAGCGTGACCGTGTTTAAAGAAGAAACCCTCACAGAAGCCGCCGAAGCCAATGTCCTTACAGAAGACTTCAATGCTTTCACAACCGACGATTATATATATGCCCATCACCTGGAAGTTCTCAACCAACCGGGATGGGACGGATATGCCATGGCTTGCATGCCAGGTGCAATAGGCATAGATCCTTTCAGTGGAGACGGTTATATCATCCCCCCTGCCGTCAATCTTTCCGATGACAACGGAAACATCACTATTTCTATAACCATGGCAGGCAGAGTTGGCACCAGCTTTAACACCGGTAATGTCGCAAAATTCTCTACTATAGATGCCGACGACAACGAATCCACACCTGTAGAAATTACAATCAACGAGGTCGGATTCGCCGACTATACCGTAAAACTCACAGGAGGTACCACAGCCACAAAAATCAAAATCAGCAGCGATAAAAAGATCTTCATCGACAACATCGAAGTGAAGCAGCTCAAACCGGCCGGGTTCGTCAACAGCACCACCTACGCTCAGGCCCTCACCGAAGCTACTTCCTATACCGGCAAGGTTGAATTCGCTCAGAACACCCAGTACAAGATCGTTGTCGTTGCCAACGGCCGTACCGTTTCCGCCGGTGAAATCAGCGGCATCGCCTCCGCTGCCAGCGAACCTGTGACCATCCAGGTCACCTCGGGCATCGAAAACGTTGCCGACAATGCTTCTGATGTAGCAATCGTCAAGGCCGGCCGCGGTGCAATCACCGTTACCACCCCGGTTGCCGTGACTGTTGAAATCTACGACATCGCAGGCCGCCTTGTTGCCGCACAGCCCGTTGCCGAAGGCACTTCGTCCATAAGCGTCAACGCCTCGGGCCTCGTAATAGTCAAAGCAGGCTCTGCTGTAGCAAAAATTGCTCTCTGATTTTAACCATTTAGGGTGAAAAGTGAAAGGCGAGATTCCGGCCTTCACCTTTCACCCTTATTTTACCCGCATAAGAGGTTGTTTAATAACATATATTCATGAAAAGATTCTTACCGCTGCTGATAGCCGTAGCGCTCCCGGCGGCAAGTTACGCTAAAAATATCAGCCCGGCCGAAGCCGAGGTCATAGCGGCCGACTTCATGCACATGGTTTCGCCCGCCACAGCAGGCAGCCCTCTCAAAAAGGCACCTGGTGCAAAAGCCGATATCGGCGGCGCTATGCCCTACTATATATATAATGCCCCTGCAGGCGGCTACGTAATAGTAGCCGGCGACGACCGCCTCGGCACCGTCCTTGGCTACAGCGACCAGGGCGCTATCAGCCTCGACAGCGCACCCGACGGTCTCCGCGGCCTTCTCGGACTCTATGAAAACGCCTATGCCGCGGTCAGCGCCATGCCCGACGACAATACAGCCACAGCTCCGCAGCGCAGCCCGGCCGTTGTCGTGGCACCGCTTCTGGGGAAAATAGAGTGGGGACAGGACCATCCCTTCAACACCATGACCCCGACCTATACCACCGCGGGCAAGACCTCAAACTTCTACACCGGCTGTGTGGCCTGCGCGGCCACGCAGATAATGCGCCTCTACTCCTGGCCGCAGCAAGGATCGGGCAGCAAGACATACACCGACCCGCTGTCGAAAAACACACTCACGGCCGACTTCGGCGCCACAGTCTACGACTGGGCCAATATGCCCGCTGCCGTTCCCATTGTGCCCACCGATGCCCAGACCAAAGCCTACTCCACACTCGCCGCCCAGATGGGTGTGGCGCTCGAAATGCAGTACGAGGCAGCCGGCAGCGGCACCTACGACATGCTTGTGCCCTATGCCCTGCGCACATATTTCGGCTACGATGCCGCCGTGCGCAGCCACAACCGAATCTACTACTCCACCACCGAGTGGATGGACATAATAAAGGCCGAACTCGACCAGGGCCGCCCCGTGTTCTACGGCGGCACAAGCGATGCCGGAACCGGAGGCCATGCGTTTGTAGTCGACGGCTACGACTCGGCCGACTACGTGCACATCAACTGGGGATGGTACGGCCGCAGTAACGGCTACTTCATGATCAACCATCTCGACCCGACCTCGCTCGGCGAAGGCGGCGGTGCCGGCGGATACAATCTCAACCAGGACATGGTCACCGGCATACAGCCGGCACGCGCGGGCGCCTCACGCGACCACTCGCTCTACGGCGGCGTGCGGCTGAGCATCGACGGCCCATTCGGCGACACATTCAATGTCATGACATATCTCGAAAACATCGACGTAGAGCCCTTCACAGGCCGCGTCGAGGCTGTGCTCACCGATGCCGACGGCAACATCGCGGCCACTCTCGGCGGCGACGACGTGACAGTGCCCGGTTTCTCCAAAGGATACTCCGGCTCGCTGCTCTTCAATCCGCGCACCGTGAAATCGACCGTAAGCGGCGTGGCCGACGGCACCTACCGCATGTATCTGGGCTACAAGGCCGACGGCGAAGACTCGTACAAAATACTGCGCCACCCAAAGGGCAAACCGGCCTATGCCGACGTGGTAGTGTCGCGCGGCTACATATCGATAGCGGCCAAACACGTGCCCGCACCCGACTGTGTGCTCACCGAAGGCATTAGCACCGACGGCGACCTCTATGCCGGAGGCAACTCGCTGGTAAGCTTCACTGTCGAAAACCGCAGCGCCGACTACGTGATATCCGACATCACACTGCGCCTCACAAGCACCGACGATCCGGCCCGGACATTCGACGCTACCGTAAACAAAACAGTCTACGACCGCTCGACCGAAGATGTAGAACTCCTCATGCCCGTACCGGCCGACGTGCCAGCGGGACGATACTACCTCACCGCACTGGTCAAAAACAGCGATGGCGAATACATCTTCGACGATGCCGCAACAGGCCGTGCTACAGTCGATGTACGCCCGGCGACAGGCGCTCCGGTAGTCCGTGCATGCTCCGACATGATCTGGCGCTCATCGGCGGCCGACGGCACCCTCAGCCAGGGCGATACATTCTACGGAGTTATAAGCCTGCGCAACGCCGCCTCGACCGGCACCGCCAAAGTGCTGGCCCGATTCATAGACGAAACGACCGGCGTCTCGTCGCCTCTGGTGCAGGTAGACCTCGCATTCTCCGACAGCCGCGCCCAGACAGTGACGTTCAGCCGCTATCTGCCCTTCGATCCTGGAAAATACCGCGTAGATCTCTTCCAGCTCGACGACAACTACAGAGAGACCCCTATTGCCTCCTATGGCAGCCCGACGGTTGTCGAAGTGCTTCCGTCGACGTCTCTCGTGGCCGAAATGGAGTCGTTCACCATGCCCGAACGCCTGATGCAGAATACAAGATATACCGGCTCGCTGACATATAAAGGCCTCAGGACAGGCCGCCAGTCGCTCTACATCCGTCTGCGCCAGCTCACCAACAAAAACGGAGGAATCATCTACATGGGTTCGCAAAGCTTCTCGCCGGATGTATCGCAGACTATCAATTTCAGTATAAACGTCGATTTTGCCGACGGCCTCTATATGGTAATCGCCGAGACAGGCAGCTCGTCGGCACAGATGCCTATGGGCAACTATGCCTCCTACGGCCGCATTATACCCATCGGTAATGTCGAGTTCAGCGGCACCGACATCATCGAGGCCGAAGAGCGTGCCGCCGCCATATGGGTGGAAGGCCGACAGCTCCATATTGTCACCGCCGGCGACAACACTGCCGACACCGTAGCCGTCTACACCCCCGCCGGCGCACTTGCCGCCCGCGACACTCTCGACCTCTCGGCCCTCCCCGCCGGTTTCTACATAGTAGAAGCCACTCTTGCCAACGGACATCACGCCACAGCGAAAATACTGCTCCGCTGAGCTGTTTTCGCCCCACCGCACACATTCCATGCCCGCACACCGTGCAGGCATGGAATTTTTTTAAGGATTATTATTGTTTTTTCCTTGGAAATGTTGCTATCTTTGCCGGTAGCTAACTGAAACACGAAAACCTATACCAAACACACATTCTTTAACTAATACAGTTATGGACATTAACAACATCATGGCCTCCCTCGAGGCCAAACATCCCGGCGAAAAAGAGTACTTGCAGGCTGTGCGCGAAGTGCTCATGTCGGTTCAGGACGTCTACAATCAGCATCCCGAATTCGAACGCAATAAAATCATCGAACGCATGGTCGAGCCCGACCGTATCGTCACCTTCCGCGTGACCTGGCTCGACGACAAAGGCGAGGTGCAGAACAATATCGGCTACCGCGTGCAGTTCAACAACGCCATCGGCCCATACAAGGGCGGCATCCGCTTCCACGCTTCGGTCAACCTCTCCATCCTTAAATTCCTCGGCTTCGAGCAGACCTTCAAAAACGCTCTTACCACCCTGCCCATGGGCGGTGCCAAAGGCGGCAGCGACTTCTCGCCCCGCGGCAAGAGCGACCGCGAAATCATGCGCTTCTGCCAGGCCTTCATGCTCGGCCTGTGGAAGAACCTCGGCCCCGACCGCGACGTGCCCGCAGGCGACATCGGCGTAGGCGGCCGCGAGGTAGGCTACATGTACGGCATGTACAAGCGTCTTGTCAACCAGCACGACGGCACATTCACCGGCAAAGCCCTCGAATTCGGCGGCAGCCGCATACGCCCCGAGGCTACCGGCTTCGGCGCCCTCTACTTCGTGCAGAACATGCTCAGCCAGCGCAACGATAAAATCGCCGGCAAGACCATAGCTATCTCCGGCTTCGGCAACGTGGCATGGGGCGCCGCCCTCAAGGCCACCGAACTCGGTGCCAAGGTAGTGACCATATCGGGCCCCGACGGATACATCTACGATCCCGAAGGCCTCAACAGCGAGAAGATCGACTACATGCTCGAGCTCCGCGCTTCGGGCAACGACGTTGTCGCTCCCTATGCAGAGCGCTTCCCCGGTTCCACATTCTACGCCGGCCGCAAGCCCTGGGAGCAGAAAGTGGACATCGCTCTTCCCTGCGCTACCCAGAACGAGCTTAACGGCGACGACGCCAAGGCTCTTATTGCCAACGGTGTCGGCATGGTTGCCGAAGTATCGAACATGGGCTGCACCCCCGAAGCAATCGACGCCTTCATCGAAAGCCGCACTGTCTATGCTCCCGGCAAGGCAGTCAACGCCGGCGGCGTGGCTACTTCGGGCCTCGAAATGAGCCAGAACGCCATGCACCTGCAGTGGAGCGCCGAAGAAGTCGACCAGAAACTCCACGCCATCATGACCGATATCCACGGTCAGTGCCTGCAGCACGGCGTTGAACCCGACGGATACATCAACTACATGAAGGGCGCCAACATCGCCGGCTTCATGAAAGTCGCCAACGCCATGATGGGTCTCGGCGTCTGCTGATACCACATCACCGACCATATAGCGAGCCGGCGTGCAGCATCTCTGCTGTGCGCCGGTTTTTTTCGGCTGCGGCGTGAACAAACCGGGCGCTACAATGTTCTATAGGTTAGAATCTCTTTTTAATACGTCTATAGAATGGATAAGAAAAGCATAAAAGGCACCCGCACCGAACACAATCTTCTTGCGTCCTTCGCCGGTGAAAGCCAGGCACGCTCCCGATACACCCTCTTCGCCCAGAAGGCCAAGGAAGAAGGCTACGAACAGATAGCTGCCGTATTCCTCGAAACAGCCGAACAGGAACTCAGCCATGCCCGCTGTTTCTTCTCGCTTCTCGAAGGTGGCACAGTGGAGATTCACGCCGCATATCCCGCCGGCGTGGTCGCCGACACCAAGACCAACCTTGCCGAAGCCGCCGCAGGCGAACGCGAGGAATGGGGCGAACTCTACGAGAATTTTGCCCAGGTGGCACAGGAAGAAGGCTTCCCCCAAATCGCCAATACCTACCGCCTCATCGCCAAGGTCGAACAGATGCACGAAGCCCGCTACATCAAACTGATGGAACGCCTCGAAACGGGCACCGAGTTCGAGCAGGAAGAACCCGTCGAATGGATGTGCCGCCAGTGCGGTTTCACCATCACCGCCAAAGCCGCTCCCAAACGCTGCCCCGTATGCGGCCGCGACCAGGGCTGGTTCCAGCGCAAGGCAAACAACTACTGACACCTATACCATTTTTTCTACACACCCACGCCCCGCAGGCCCCTCCCCCGGCCCACGGGGCGTCCTCATGCAAGCGCGGAGCTCATCTGGCGACACAGAAGCCGCCACAAGCGCAAAGCGCTTGAATATTCACACAGCCTGGGGTTTGGACGCCGCAGGCGCCCATACCCCAGGTCAATGCGCCCACACACGACCGCAACCGCGGCCAGCGGTTGAATAAAAGTGCGACAATTCCCACAGCAGCGCCTCTCCGAGGCACGGTTGGCATAACCACGGAATACCCCATGCGCAAGCGCATGGGGTTGTATATGGATGCGGCCTCTACGAGGCCTTTTCACAATCCTGCAATGCCTCGTAGAGGCTATTCTGTGCACAGCCCCATGCGCAAGCGCATGGGGATTATAATGTAGCAGCAAGAGGTGCCTCGTAGAGGCGCTGCTGTGGACGCGGCCGCCGCAAGCGCAAAGCGCTTGAATATTCACACAGCCTGGGGTTTGGACGCCGCAGGCGGCCATACCCCAGGTCAACGCGCCCCCACACGCCCCCAACCGCGGCCAGCGGTTGAATAACCGGCGCGGCAATTCCCACAGCAGCGCATAAAAAAAGCTGCGGCGCCGGTGGTGGACCGGGGCCGCAGCCGTAGATGGGAGGGGGAAAGGGAGATTATTCGGCTACTTCTTCCATGCCTTCGGGGTTGAGAAGGACTACGCGGTAGTTGTTCTGTTTGAGGAGCTCGGTCATGAACGCCTTCACATCGGCTGTAGTGATGGTGTTGAGGGTGTCGATTGTCTCGAGGAATGTGGGCACACCGTTGATCTGTGTGGCGGCGATAGCGCCGGCCCAGTCGCCATTTTCCTTGAGGTCTTCGCCGGCCTGCTTGACAGCGAATTCGACTGCGGGCTTGAGTTCATCCTCAGTTACATTCTCCTGCATGGATGTGATGATGTCCTTGATTGCGGCGAGGGCCTCGGCACGCATTTCGGGCTTCATGGGGAATCCGATCTGGAACATGGTGTTGACAGTGCCTACACGCGACATCACACCCTGGGCACCGATAGAATATGTGGCGCCCATTTCCTCGCGAATCTTGTTGAGAAGACGCTTGGTGAGAATCTGCGCTGTAATCGAAGTGAGGAGCTTGTTCTTGACGGTATAGGGGAGGTTGCCGTCGACAGCGATAAAGGCATAGGTCTGCGGAGTCTGCATCTTGGTGGTGTAGACGTTCTCGGCGTTGCCTGTGGCGATATCGAATGCGGGGTTGGTGGCAATCTCTTTCGAGAGTTTCTTGGCATCGGCGGGAAGTGTGGCGATGTACTGCTCCATCAGAGGCACGAATGTCTCGGTGTCGATAGCGCCGGTGAACACAAAGGTATAGTCGGCGGCGTTGACAAGCATGTCGCGCATAATCTTCACCATAGCCTCGCGGTCGGCAGCCTTGAGATGCTCAACCGAAAGCATCTGCTTGGCGGGAGCCTCGAAGAGGGTGGACAGAAGAACCTTGTTGAACTGGAACTCGGGTGTCGACTCCTGATTGGCAAGAGCACCTATGACAGCGCTGCGGGTAGCCTCGAATTCTTTCTCGTCGAGGTTGATGCCGGTGAAGTAGCCGTAGAGCAGCTCCATCATCGTGGGAAGATCCTTGACGGTAGTCGAGCCGGTGACTGTGCGGGTGTAGTTGTCGAAACCGAGCGACACGGCTGCCTGCTTGCCCTGGGTGTATTTCTGTATGTCGGAGCTGTTGTAGGCGTTGATACCGAAATCGGCAATGCCGTTGGAGAGGCAGATAATGCTCGAAGCGAGCTTCTGGTCGAGAGTGGCGCCGGCCTTGCCCTTGGCGATGGCTTCCATTACAATTTCGTTTGCCTTGAAGTCGGTGGGCTTGACGATAACCTTAACACCGTTCGAGAGGGTGTACTCGGTGGCGTCCCACTCGTCGAGGTGAGCGGTTTTCTTCACCTTGCCGGGCTTGGGAAGTGCGGGTATGAGGGGATCGGTGCGCATTTCGTCCTTGTAGCCTTCGAGTTCTTCGTCGTCGACACTCTCGAGGGCCTCGGCAAACTGCTCTTCGGTCGGATCGGTGAAACCTTCCTTCTCGGGCATCAGTGCCAGAAGCACACGGTTGTCGTCGATAACGATCTGAGGCAGATACTGGTTGATAACCTCGACATTCACAAGATTCACGAAGCTGTCGTAGATCTGCTTTTCGTTCTCGATGCCGGGAGCGGGCAGATTATCGATGAAGAGCTTGACGTATTCACGCGAGTACGATTCGTTCTTGCGGTCCTTGCGGCCTTCGTATGCCTTGTCGACGCGCGACATGAACTCGGCACGGGCACGCTCGTATTCGCCGATGGTAAATCCGGTGCGGGCGGCGCGGAGCAGCTCGCGGTAAGCCTGAGTGAGGGCCGGAACCACATCGGTATCCTTGGCCACGATCTCCATGGTGAGGGCGGGCATGGTCTTGGCGAGGAAGAAATCGCCGATGCCGACATTTGCCGACGAATATTCGCACTCGGGAGTCTTGGCGAGGTCGGCCAGACGCTGGTTGAGCATAGCGGAAACTACCGAGGTAATGTAATCCACCTGATAGTAGATGGGCGACTGGCGGTATTCGCGGGGCAGGAGGGCATTTTTGTTCTTGAACATGAGCAGCATCACCGGTGCGGCCATCTCGGTGTCGTGGCCGATGGCGTAGATGGTGCCGGGGGTGTCGTCGACTTCAAGATAGATGCGTTCCTTGGCATTCTCGGGCATGGGTATGGGCGAGAACATCTCCTTGATCTTGGCTTCGATGTAGTCGGGGTCGATATCGCCGACCACGATGATGGCCTGCTGGTCGGGGCGGTACCATGTGTGGTAGTAATCGACCAGTGCCTGAGGCTCGAAGTTGTCGACTACGTCCATGGTGCCGATGGGCAGACGCTGCCCATAGCGGCTGTCGGGATATACGTTGGGAAGCTGCTGCTCGAGGATACGCATGGAGCCTTTCATGGCCTGACGCCATTCCTCGTGGATAACACCGCGCTCGGCGTCGATTTCCACAGGGTCGAGGGTAAGCGCGCACGACCAGTCGTGGAGTATGAGAAGACAGCTGTCCTGAACCGACTTGCTGGCCACGGGCACGTTCGAAATATTGTAGACGGTTTCGTCGACACCGGTGTAGGCGTTGAGGTTCTCGCCGAATTTCACACCTTTCGAGTCGAGCCAGTCGCGGAGCAAGTGGCCGGGGAAATTCTTGGTGCCGTTGAAACACATGTGCTCAAGGAAGTGAGCCAGACCGCGCTGGTGCTCTTCTTCGAGGATAGAGCCTACCTTCTGTGCGATGTAGAAGTCGGCCTGTCCTTTGGGGTTGTCATTGTGGCGGATGTAATAGGTAAGACCATTGTCGAGAGTGCCGACGCGCAGAGCCGAGTCCGCAGGCAGCGGGGGCAGCTGGTCGGGCGACTGGGCAGAAGCGCCCGTTGTGGTGCCGAATATCACAGCGATTGCAGCGAAAGCACCTAAAAGAAATTTTTTCATTATATAATTGGATGAGATTGTTATTTCGGTTTACACGCTAATATGACGTAGAAAAACCCGATTGCTTACTCCACCGCAGTTAAATAGTGTTAAATTTACTACTAACCGTCTATCCTTACCTTATTTATCGGTTTAAAAAAGAGATATTTGCACCATACATAATCCTCCTATGAAAAAAATTATCGCAGCTTTCGCACTGGTCACATTTGTGTCTACTGCATCGCAGGCCCGTACTCTAAACCCCTCAGAGGCCCTTGAGCGCGCCTTCGACACGCAGGTCGCCTTCCGGAAAGCACCTGCAGCCGCCCCTATGGAGCTGAAATATACCCGCATGCAAGCCGACGGTGCTACGCCGGCCGTGTATGTATTCAGCCCCGGCGACGGTGGCTATCTCGTTGTCTCTGCCGACGAGGCAGCCGTGCCTGTGCTTGGCTACTCCGACAGCGGCGCTTTCGATGCCGCCGATATACCTCCGGCCATGGAATGGTGGCTCGGTGAATACGCGGCCGAGATACAGGGCTGCCGCTTCGCAGCCTCCGCAACCGAAGCAAACCGCCCGCAGCGCACCGAGATCGCCCCCATGACAACCACCCGCTGGGACCAGGGCTCGCCCTACAACGACCGCTGCCCGCAGATGGGAGCCTCGCGTGCCGTCACGGGCTGTGTGGCCACGGCCATGGCGCAGGTAATGAAATACCACCGCTATCCGGCCATAGGCACAGGCTCGAATTCGTATATCCTCGACTACAACGGCTCGAGAGTGTCGTGCGACTTCTCGTCGACAATATTCTGCTGGGGCGATATGACCGACACCTACTCGGCCGCATCCACCGCGGCGCAGAAATCGGCCGTCGCCGACCTCATGTACGCCTGCGGTGTGGCCACCGGCATGCAGTACACCCCCTACGAAAGCGGCGCCTCGAGCTCGAGCGTGGCCATTGCGCTATGGAAATACTTCGGCTACGACCCGGCAGTGGTCTGTCTCGACCGCGAATACTACACCGCAGCCGATTGGGAATCGCTCGTATATGAGCAGTTGCGCGACTACGGTCCGGTGCAGTACAGCGGCGGCAGCGGTTCGGGCGGACACTCCTTCGTGTGCGACGGCTACAGCACCGACGGCTACTTCCACATCAACTGGGGCTGGGGCGGCATGAGCGACGGCTATTTCCTGCTGTCGGCGCTCAATCCCGGCCAGCAGGGCACCGGCGGCTCAGCGTCGGGCTACAATTCGCGGCAGGACATCGTGGCCAATGTGTCGAAACCGCGCGCAGGCTCCACAAACACCCTGTATATAGTATGCCCCGAAGGTTTCGGAATCAAAGAGACATCGACCGCCACCGGCGCCATGGTCACATTCACCGGCCCGATATACAACAGCGGCTCGCAGGATGTGAAGGGCTATCTCGGACTGGAAATGACGAACACCGCCACCGGAGCCTCGTACACCGCCGTGCATCCCAACGAACTGCCCATGGCAACCGGCGCGGGCTATTCCTCGTACCAGCTCTTTCTGCCGGCGACGATGGCTTCGGGCTCCTATAGCGTGACGCCAATCTTCCGTACGGCCGACGGCGTGACAGCCGCCGCCAAAGTGGCCGTATCGTACCCGCAATCGCTGAGAATGACAGTTTCGGGCACGAAAGTGACTTTCGCCTCCGAAACCGGCGCCGCACTCAGCTGTTCGGACCTTGCCCTGACCACCCCGCTCTACCTCGACTCCGACTTCCGCCTCACAGCCACCGTGCACAACAGCGGCACCACCGAATTCTACGGCGATCTCTGCGCAGCCATTGTCGCGGGCGGCGAAATCGTGGCTTTGGGCGAGAACACAGGCGCCGTCATAGCCGCCGGCGGCACTTACAGCTTCGACTACGCAGGTCCGCTGTCGCTCTATGCCGCCGGCGTGAAGCCCTCGCCCGGCAACTACACCATGCATCTGGCACGCCGCGACGGCAAGAACTACACCCTGCTGTCGGGCGGCATCGCCGTCACTCTCAATGCCGCCACATCGGCATCGCTCAGCGTCGGAGACTTCTCGCTCGAAGGCAATAGCGCCGCCGTCGACCCGCTGGCGGTAAATCTGTCGGCAACAATAGGATGCACACGAGGATACTTCGGAGGCACAATTACAGCCATAATTTTCGATTCAGCCACCGGCATGGGCATAGCGCAGTCCGACCAGTCTCTGATGCTTAGTGCCGGCGAGAGCGCGACACTGAAATACACCCTGACTATCCCCTCGCCCGAGACCGGCAAGGAATACCTTGCGGGGCTATACCGCGGCAACACCCGAATATCGGCATCGTATCTGCGATTCACAGCGGCCTCGGCGGGTATCGGAGCCACGCTCGTGCCCGACACAGCGCCCTATACATCGGGAGGCATACTGTATCTCGGCGCGCCCGCGGCGGCCGACGGCGCCGTCTATACTCTCACCGGCAGCGTGGCCGCCCGCATAGCCCGCGGTGACATCTCCGTGGATCTCACCGGTCTTCCCGCCGGCATCTACATAGTCGCCGCCGGTGGAAAAAGTTGGAAAATAGTTCTGTAGTACAGACAACACCACACAAAAGCGCCCGGAAAGTCTGCGCTCTCCGGGCGTTTTCTTTATAGCAGAAAGAGATTAGAATGCAACTTTGAAGCTGCGGCCGTCGACGGTGACGATGTATAGTCCCGAAGGAAGTCCCGTCATGGGCACCTGACGCCCCGAGAGGTCGCAGGCCGACGCATTGGTATATTCGCCGGTGATGATTATGTCGCCGCCCGACACGCTTACGCTCACACCGCTTTCTGCGGCAACATTGCCGATGCCGCTGATGTCGTCGGTGGTGTACACGGCGAAACAGTTGGCGGCCACCGATACCGTCAGGTTACGGCTCTTGAGCGCGATCGTCGGCTCGAAGCCGGGCGAGGCATGGTGCAGACGCAGACGGTCGACGGCCACGCCGGGCACATATATCTTCACATCCATGGGGTCGCCGCCTGTTGCCGGATTGATAAAGGCAAGTATGTGCTTGTCGCCGTTGTCGATGCGTATAGAGCTCTGAGTAGCGAAGTTTGTAGAGAAAGTCGGCGTGAAGCGTGCGTCCGGGCCGAAAAGCTCGGGATAGTTGCGGCGCAGCTGTATCATGGCGGCATATGTGTCTTTGAGGGCGGCGCGGTCGGGGTCGTTGAGCCAGTTCCAGTCGACGATCTTGGGGTCGGTGTTGTTGCCGCCGTCGGCGTTCTTGGTATTCTGACTGTTGCCGAGCTCGCCGAACTGCCACACCATCTTGGGGCCTGGCGTAAGCAGCATCTGCACGGCCAGGGTACCCAGACGGCGGTAGCTTGCCTCGCTCTCGCCCTTGACGGCATCGACGCCATAGGCGCCGTTCTTGTAGGCCATACGCTGTTCGTCGTGGCTTTCGGCATACGAAACAGTGGAGTATGCCGGGCGGCCGCCGTCCGAAGCGGCAAGGAAGCGCTTGAGGTCGCAGTTCTGCGAATAACCCATGGTAAACTGGCACGAGGAATTGTTGATATTGGCCCACTGGAGCTGTCCGTCCTCGCCCATGGCTATTTCCTCCCGGGCGCCGGCGAGATTCTCGTTGATATGTATGCCATTGGGCTTGACGGATGTTATGACGCCATGGAGGCGCTTCATGCGGTCGACGCGGCTTTGGTTGTACTGGTCGGTACCGCCCGCGGCGGCATAGCTGTCGTTGTCGCCCAGACCTTTGACGAGGTCGAAGCGGAAGCCGTCGACATTATAGGCCGTCATCCAGTATCGGAGGGCGTCGGTCCACTGCTGCTGTACAAGCGCGTTGCCCTGGTTCCAGTCGTTGAGCACGCTGTATTCGTGGGGCGCGGTGCGGTTGTAGAACGGGTTGCTGCCCGCAGGATACATCATGTACCACGGATGGAGGCCGTCGCTCTGGTTGAATACTATGTCGAGTATCACGGCTATTCCCTGGCGGTGGCATTCGTCGATAAAGTCCTTGTAGTCGTCGGGCGAGCCGTAGGCCTTGTCGGGCGCCATGTAGAAGTTGGTGTTGTAGCCCCACGAATTATTGCCGTTGAACTCCATTATAGGCATCAGCTCCACGGCATTGAAGCCGAGCGACCTGATATACGGAATTTTCTCCATGGCCTTGCGCACCGTGCCGTTGCCTGCGGCGAGGCCGTTGTCGCCGGTGAAGTCGCGGAAGAGCATCTCGTATATTATCAGATTGTTGTGGTCGGGGATATCGAACGATGCGAAATCATAGTCATCCATGTCGCCGCGGTACACTGCCAGCATCACGCCCGAGAGCTTGTCGACAGGATATTTGGGCATGTCGGGCCATACCGACGGATCGATGTAGCTGTCGTTGTAGCAGTCGAGTATGAGGTGCGCATAGGGGTCGGCAACGCGATACTTACCGTCGACCACATAGTAGTAGGGGTACCACTTGTCGTTGTCGAGGCCCGGGACAGTGAGCCAGAAGTAGCTGTTGCCCTGATAGTCGTAGCGCTTCATCTGATTGCGCCCGTAGAAGGCGTAGTCATCCCACGAGGGCACCAGCATCACCGACGATTTGCCTGGAGCGGCCAGGCAGAAGGTGACGCTGCCGTCGGCATTTTTCACCGCGCCCATACGGGGAACACCGCCGGGATAGGGCTCCTGCTCCGAAGCCGAGGGATAGGCCACGTTGATGGTTTTGGTGCGTGTCTCCGAGCCTGCGGCAGCAGTCGCCGTGACGGCATAGTCGCCCGACGCGGTGAATGTGTACTCGCCGCTGAGAGTGGTGGTGGCACTGGCCGCGGCTATCGACTTGCCGGCCACCGATATGTCGAGATCGGCCTTCTGGGTGGCGTTGACGGTGAAACATATGGTAGTGGCGCTCGACAGGATGGTACTTGCCGCGTCGCAGGAGAACTCGATCTGGAAACCGGCTTCGGCCACGGGTATGCGGATGTCGGCGCCATCGGCTGTCTTGCCCTCCTTGGCGCCGTCGGCGGTGCGGAACACCACCACTATTTCGCGAACAGTCTCGGAGGCATCGGTGATGCCGAAGTATGTGCGGATATCGCCCACGGCGAGGGTGTAGGTGTTGGTCGACTGGCGGGTGAGGCGGTTTTTGGCGAGGTTGGCCTGCTGGCTGTTGCCCGACTGGGGCCAGGGAGCCACCACATGGCGCCAGTCGCCGGGACCGGTGCTGAGATTGGTAATGACGCCGATATGGGCGTAAACATCGAAGCCCTGTGCCAGATTGAGAAGGCCGTTATTGCCCAGAGGCGAGTCGGCATGGTAGGTAATCACCACATCCTTGCTTGCCTCCTGCAGCGGAGACGGCGATGTCGTGACGATCTGTGCCCGCACAGGCATTACAGCCAGCAAGAACACAGCGACAAAAGCGTAGTAGAAGTTTTTCATCGAAGGTAAACAGTTGTAAGTAAGTATATTAATCACAGTCGGCGCCAGTGCGCCCTATTCCATGCTACAAAAATAGCGAAATAAACGGCAAAAACAGCTCCGGCAGTCAAAAAAATGAGAACATCTAAGGTGAAAGAATTGTTATAAAATCATAATTATCCAAACTACAAACGATATGAAATCCATAGATCTTGAAAAAATCGGGCAGACCCGCTGGTGGTGGGCAGTGCTCGTTGTAGGTATTCTGCTGGTAATAGCAGGCTTCTCATATTGGTTCTGGCCCGAGATGGGATTTGCCATCGCATCGCAGATTTTCGGATGGCTTCTCATTCTTGCAGGTATCGTACAGTTGTGTGTGGCTGCCGGGCCCGATCACCCCAAAGGCTGGGGATGGTGGATAGCCGGCGGCGTTATCGACATGTTTATAGGCTTCATGCTTGTGCGCAGTGTCATACTCTCGGAGATGGTGTTGCCCTACTTCCTTGCTATCATATTCATTTTCTGGGGTCTTGAAGCTTTTGTGAGCGCCGGCGCCGGACGCCGCGCACGCTACTGGTGGCTCGGAATCATCAACGGCATTCTGCTGTGCCTCATCGGCTTCTTCTTTATCGAGGCAGGCTGGGTCAGCGACATGATGATGGTATCGTTCCTCACCTCTATTGCATTTATATACTGGGGATGCACCATCGCTCTGGCATCCTACGAAATGAAACCGCGCGAAATCAAATAACGACCGGCTACGCATTGACAGCAGCCCGACGCCGCACTCTCGCAGCGCCGGGCTGTTTACGATTCATAAAAAAATTTAAAAGTAGGCCTCCGCCGCAACGGCACAGGGCTTTATTTGGTGATAAAGCAATATCTTTGTTAAACTTTGGCGCAATAGCGCCGTCTAAATAATGAACGTGCGCAACAAGACATAAAAAACATCATCACAGCGCACAAAACAAGACTGACAAACGTTATAACACCATAAAGTTACAAAGATGAAAAAGGTCACCCGAATTTTCTCCATCCTGTTAGCGTTCGCGTGCCTGGCGGCCACGTCGACCGCCGCTTTCGCGCAGGATTACGACGATGATCTGTACTACTCGCCCTCCAAAGCCAAAAAGGAAGAGGCGAAACGCAAAAAAGAAGCCGCCGCACGGCAGCAACAGCAGCAACAGAGCAACATCCGATACCAATACGCCGGTCAGGCCGACTACGCCGGATCGGACGCCTACACCGTGTCGAGCTCCCGACCTCTCACAGTCGATGTCGACACCTACAACCGCCGCGGGTCATACACGCCCGACAACACGGCATCCGCATCGGGCGAACTCGGCGGCGGTGAATTCGAGAACACACGCCGCATAGAGCGCTTTCACAACAGCGATGTCGTGACACAGACCGGCGACACAACCCTGATGCAGTACTACTACTCGCAGCCTCAGGCACAGAATATAAATGTCTATGTAGTCAACAGCGATCCATGGGACAACTGGGCTTACCGCCCGTCGTGGCGCTGGCGTTTCGGAAGCCCCTACTGGAGCTTCGGATGGGGCTACGATCCCTGGTTCGACTGGACATGGGGCTACGACCCGTTCTGGGGTCCGTCGTGGAGCTGGGGTTGGGGTCCCTCATGGGGTTGGGGTCCCTCATGGGGTTGGGGACCGTCCTGGAGCTGGGGATGGGGGCCCTCGTGGGGATGGGGGCCCGGATACTGGCCCGGCGCATGGGGTCCGGTGGCCGGCGGCAACTGGGGCTATAACCGCCCCGGCGCAAACCGTCCGCACGCGCCGTCCTACGGCAACGGCATGGCCGGCAACCGCCCGCACAACTCCGCAGGCGCCGCCGGATACCGTCCCGGCTACTCCAACCGTCCCGGCAACATGGGTCGTCCGTCGTACGGAAGCAATCAGAACTATCCCTCGCAGGGCGTGCGCCCCGCTCAGGGCAACAATAACAACGGCAACTACGCCCCGAGCAACAACAGTCGCCGCGGCCGCAACAACAACTACAACAACTCCGGCACACCCCGCCAAAACAGCAACTCGTACAACAACAATAACAACAACTACAACTCCAACCGCAACAACGGCGGCAGCTCGTTCTCGCGTCCGGGCAACTCCGGATTCGGCGGAGGCGGTTTTGGCGGAGGCGGCAGCCGCGGAGGTGGCGGCGGTTCCTCGCGCGGCCGCGGCCGATGATGCTCACCACACACGTTTAACTAAGTTCTCTCTTCTATCTACGACATGAAACAGACTATTCTCACAGCAATCGGCCTGGCCCTGCTGCTTCCGGCCGGAGCGGCCGCCCAGAGCGCCGTCGATGCATACAACATCACTCCCACACAGCTGCGCGGCACCGCACGCTTCGTGTCGATGGGCGGAGCATTCACCTCGCTTGGCGGCGACCTCTCGTCGCTGAGCCAGAATCCTGCCGGCATAGGCATATACCGCAAGAGCGATGTCGGTCTCACATTCGACATCAGCTTCCGCGGATATAAGACCGATACCGATCAGGGCTCCTACAAAGAGAACCAGACAAAGGGATTTTTCGACAACTTCGGCTACGTAGGCGTAATACCTCTGAGCGGAGCCATGAACTCCCTCTCGTGGGGCGTGAGCTACAACCGCGCCAACGCTTTCGACCGTCGTTTCCACGGCTACAACATGCCCACCGAGACCTCGCTCTCGAACTACGTGGCATCCTTTACACAGGGGGTCAATTCCACCGGCATGCTCTTTGACGACAGCAAGAAATATAACCCCTACCTCGACTCGAACAACGACTGGCTGTCGATCCTGGCATATAACTCGATGATTATCAATAATACGACATCCGATACCGAGTATGCCGGTCTCTATCAGAACGGCACCGTGGGCGATGCCATGTACGATGTGCGCGAATGGGGCTACACCGACGAGTACAACATCGACTTCGCCGGCAACTTCAACGACGTCGTGTTCTGGGGCCTCGGTGTAGGCATAGTCGACATGGAGTACAACCGCGACGTGAACTACAGCGAAAGCATGAGCGGCGCCCTCATCTACGACAACAAAACCAACGCGCTCACCAACGGCAACGCCGGCTTCAACCTCTACAATGCCAAACGCACTTCGGGTACCGGCGCCAACATAAAGTTCGGCATGATCGTCCGTCCTGTCGAGGCACTCCGTCTCGGTTTCGCCATCCACACCCCTACCTGGCTGCATCTGCAGCATCAGGGCTATGGTAAGATCGATGCCAACTACACTCCCGACGGCACTCAGGATACCAACCCGACATCGGAGTATACCGACAACTACGACTACGACTCGCGCCTCAACACGCCCTGGCGCTTCATGGTCGGCGCTTCGACCGTCATTGGCTCCAAGGCCATCGTAAGTATCGACTATGAGCGCGTGGCTTACGCCGACATGAAGATGAAATACCAGGACTACAGCTCGTCGTGGGGCACCAACTTCGTGGAGGACAAAGCAGGCAACGAGGACATCAAGTCCTACTTCAAGGCCGCCAACATAATCCGCGTGGGCGCCGAGTACCGCATCACTCCGTCGTTCAGCGTTCGCGCCGGCTACAACTACCAGACATCGAACGTGCGCGACGCCGCCAAGGACAACCGCACCGAGATATACACCGCCGGCACCGACCCGAGCTATTCTTTCAACAACGACACCCAGAACATAAGCTTCGGTCTCGGCTACCGCTATCAGGCATGGTACATCGATCTGGCATACCAGCACACCAACACCAAGAGCACATTCCACGCCTATACCCCCTTCGCCGGTCTTCGCACCCCGCAGGCCGACCGCTCCGACAGCTACAACAACATCGTCATCTCCACCGGCTTCCGCTTCTGACCGCACAGTCCGTGAAGCCCTGCCGAAACGGAATCCTCACCCGTATACAACCCCATGCGCCCGCGCATGGGGTATTTTTGTGGCCGCACCGAATGCGCCGCTATGGAAACCTCCGCCCTGATATTCAACCGCTGACCGCGGTTGTGGGTGATGTGGGGCATGTTGACCTGGGGTATGGCCGCCTACGGCGTCCAAACCCCAGGCTGTGTGAATATTCAAGCGCTCCGCGCTTGCCCCACACGACCGTAATCATGTCCGCAAAGAAGAAGCGCATGGCGCTTCAACATTCACACAGCCTGGGGTTGGGGCTCCGCAGGAGATCCTACCCCAGGTCAACGCCCCCTCCCAAACCCAACCGCGGCCAGCGGTTGAATATCCGCGAATATCCTATCGGCCGTCATAACGGCACCGTCGTGGGGCGGTTTCGTGCAGGGGGGTGGCGATTTCGGTCATTTATCGGGGGAAGGGGCGGCAAAATCCAAATAAATTTGATTTTGCGCTCGACTTATTCGTATTTTTGTCTCTGACTTAAATACTCACGCTCGGCAAAATCCAAATAAATTTGGTTTTGCGCTCGACTAAATCGTATTTTTGTATAAAATTTTGGAAATGACAGACCCGCGAAATATAGAAATCGAGGAATACGACTATCCTCTGCCCGACGAGCGCATTGCCCGCCATCCGCTTGCCGAGCGCGATGCCTGCAAACTGCTGCGCTACACTCCCGGCCACGAAATCGAAGACCATATTTTTTCCGAACTCCCCGGGCTGCTGAAGCCCGGAACCATGCTCGTATACAACAATACCCGCGTGATCAACGCCCGCCTGCGCTTCACCAAGGACACCGGCGCCGCTATCGAGATATTCTGTCTCGAGCCCGACGTTCCGGCCGACTACGCGCAATCGTTCGCTTCGACGGCCTCATGCTCCTGGAACTGTCTCATAGGCAACTCCAAGAAATGGAAAGAGGGAGCGCTGACACTGCCCCTGGAAGTAAACGGCGTGAAATTCGACCTCCGCGCCGTGCGCACCAGTGCCCCCGGCTCGCCGGCACAGACGGTGCGCTTCGAGTGGGACGCTCCGTCGGTATCTTTTTCCGAAATAATATCCGCCGCCGGTGAAATACCGATCCCGCCATACCTCAACCGCCGCTCGGAAAGCAGCGACAGCATCGACTATCAGACCGTCTACAGCCACATCGAAGGCTCGGTAGCGGCTCCTACGGCCGGCCTGCACTTCACGCCGGCTCTGCTCGAACGCCTCGACGGCGCCGGCATAGAGCGCCGCGAGGTGACGCTGCACGTCGGCGCGGGCACTTTCCGCCCTGTATCGGCCGATAAAATCGGCGACCACGACATGCACAGCGAGTTCATAGCCGTCGACCGCGGTTTCATAGCCGATCTCGCCGACGCGCTCGAAGCAGGGCGCCCCGTCACCGCCGTCGGAACCACATCGGTGCGCACCCTCGAGAGCCTCTACTATATAGGAGTGCTCATGGCAGCCGGACGCTGGAGCGGCGAAGTGCCCCAGTGGACGCCCTACGAAGCCGGGCTCCCCGCGCTGAGCGCCGCCGAGGCCCTGCGCACTATCGTGCAACGGCTCGATGCTGCCGGCGACACCGTACTGCTGGCCCATACCCGCATAATAATAGCGCCCGGCTACCGCTACCGCATAGTCGGATCGATGATAACCAATTTCCATCAGCCTGCCTCCACGCTGCTGCTTCTTGTGTCGGCTTTTATCGGCCCGGAATGGCGGAAGGTCTACGACCACGCCCTTGCCGCCGGTTACCGCTTCCTGAGCTACGGCGACGCCTGCCTGTTCGGCTGTTGAGTGTACGGCCGCCCCTGAGCGTATATAACTACATAAAACGAAAAGTAACCTAACATTATCATATCATGGTAAATTTCTCACTGGAGGGTAAAGTAGCCCTCGTCACAGGCGGTGTCTATGGCATCGGATTCGCTATCGCAAAAGCATTCCACGAAGCAGGCGCAAAAATAGTGTACAACTGCAACACCCAGGCCTCCATGGACCTCGGTATAGCCAACTATAAGGAAGCAGGCATCGATGCCAAGGGATATATGTGCGACGTCACCGACGAAGAAGGCGTCAAGGCAATGGTGGCCGATATCGAGAAAACCGTCGGTACCATCGACATTCTGGTGAACAACGCCGGCATCATCAAGCGCATTCCCATGACCGACATGGCCGTCGAGGACTTCCGCAAGGTGGTGGACATCGACCTGGTGGCTCCCTTCATATGCGCCAAGGCCGTAATACCCGGCATGATAAAGAAGGGTCACGGCAAAATCATCAACATATGCTCCATGATGAGCGAACTGGGCCGCGAGACAGTATCGGCCTACGCCGCCGCCAAGGGTGGTCTCAAGATGCTTACCCGCAACATATGCTCTGAATACGGCGAGGCCAACATACAGTGCAACGGCATCGGCCCGGGCTATATCGCCACCCCGCAGACAGCCCCCCTGCGCGAACGCCAGCCCGACGGCAGCCGTCATCCCTTCGACCAGTTCATAGTATCGAAAACGCCCGCAGGCCGCTGGGGCACCCCCGAAGACCTCATGGGTCCGGCCGTCTTCCTGGCCTCTGAAGCCTCCGACTTCGTCAACGGCCACATCCTCTACGTCGACGGCGGCATCCTCGCCTACATCGGCAAGCAACCCTCCTGATTATCATCAAGGTGAAAGGTGAAGGGTGAAAAGTGAAGATAATGGTTAAGCGGGTCCGTTGGCCTTGCCTACCAGATGTCTTCTAAACGCACACAGCTGCCGGTCCAGTTCATCAATCAGAGTCATTGGCTCTTCTATAGCAGGCTCTTCCAAAAAACCAAGGTCTACCGCGAGCATCAGCTGGCAACAGACCTCCATCAGCGAGCCATAGGCGATCTCACAAAAATGAGATTTTTCCCTGTAGGATATTCGGCCGGAACCTTCCGCAAGATTTGATGAAACGGATATTACAGCACGTCTCAGCTGGTCGCTCAGCGCATGCTTTTCATTCGCCGGAAAAAGTGCCACCAGCTGATATATCATCCTGACCAATTTACGTGATTTCTGCCAGACTTCTAATTTTTCAAATGAACGTTCCATTCTGCAAATATATTGAATGTCCGCATAATACGCAAACCAAACATTTATCTTCACCTTTCACCCTTCACCTTTCACCCCGACAAATATGGAACAAGTATTTTCTTATATAATCAGCCTGGGGGCGGCGGTGATGATGCCGGTCATTTTCACCGTGCTGGGCGTGTGCATCGGCATTAAACTCGGCGATGCGCTCAAGGCCGGCCTCAAGGTAGGCGTGGGCTTCGTGGGTCTCTCCATCGTCACGGCCCTGCTCACGTCGGCGCTCGGCCCGGCACTCAACGCCGTGGTCGACATATACCACCTGCAGCTCCACGTATTCGACATGGGCTGGCCGGCAGCCGCCTCGGTAGCCTACAACACCGCCGTTGGCGCGCTCATCATCCCGGTATGCCTTGGCGTGAACATTCTGATGCTCGTTACCAAGACCACACGCACCGTCAACATCGATCTGTGGAACTACTGGCACTTCGCATTCATCGGTGCGGTAATCTACTTCGCATCGGACTCGCTGGCTTGGGGCTTCTTCGGCGCCATAGTGTGCTATATCATCACCCTGATACTGGCCGACATGACTGCCAAGAAATTCCAGACCTACTACAAGGACATGGACGGCATATCCATTCCGCAGCCTTTCTGCGCGGGCTTCGTGCCCTTCGCCTGGGCCATCAACAAAGGCCTCGACAAGATCCCCGGCATCGACCGCCTCGAAATCGACGCCGAAGGCATGAAGAAGAAATTCGGCCTCCTTGGCGAACCCCTCTTCCTGGGTGTGATCGTGGGTGTGGTCATAGGATGCCTCACCTGCAACTCATGGGCCGAAATCGTCGACAAGATACCCTACATCCTCGGCCTGGGCATTAAGATGGGCGCTGTGATGGAACTCATACCCCGCGTCACCGTGCTCTTCATCGAAGGCCTCAAGCCAATCAGCGACGCCACCCGCAGCCTCATCGCCCGCAAGTTCAAGGGCGCCGAGGGACTCAACATAGGCATGAGCCCGGCCCTGGTAATCGGCAATCCCACCACACTGGTGGTATCGCTGCTTCTCATACCGGTTACCCTACTTCTTGCCGTGGTGCTTCCTGGCAACCAGTTCCTGCCCCTGGCATCGCTGGCCGGCATGTTCTACGTGTTTCCGCTGGTGCTTCCCTTCACCAAAGGCAATGTGCTCAAGACCTTCATCATCGGCCTGGTGGTAATGACACTCGGCCTCTACCTTGTCACCAACCTGGCGCCATGGTTCACCCTCGCCGCCGAGGACGTATATAAAGTTACCGGCGACAATGCCGTCGCCATCCCCGCAGGCTTCGCCGGCGGCAGCCTCGACTTCGCCTCCAGTCCCCTCGCCTGGGTTATCTTCCAGTGCGTGCACGGCCTCAAATGGATAGGCACAGCCATCCTCGTTCTCGGCACCATGGGCATGATGTGGTGGAACCGCGTACACATCATCCGCAACCAGCGCGCCATGGCCGCCACCGATTCAACCGAAATAAAAACAACAGAATGAAAAAGATACTTATCGCCGCCATAGCCCTCTCGGCAGGCATGGCGCTTTCAGCTCAGACATCGTACACCATGCTCCGCGCATGCCACCCCGACGATGTGAAAAACTACGACACCGAGCAGCTCCGCTCGCACTTCATGATGCCCAAGGTGATGGAGGATAACAAGATCAACCTCACCTACAGCATGTACGACCGCCTCATCTACGGCGGCGTGGTGCCCGTGGGCAAAGTCGTGGAGCTCGAGACCATCGATCCTCTCAAGGCCAGTTACTTCCTTGAACGCCGCGAACTCGGCGTTATCAACACCGGCGGCGACGGTATCGTCACTGTCGACGGCAAAGAGTACGAACTCCATTTCAAGGACGCCCTCTATGTGGGCCGCGGCAACAAGAAAGTGACTTTCGCAAGCAAGGACGCCGCCAATCCCGCCCGCTTCTACATCAACTCCACCCCGGCACACAAGGAATACAAGACCCAGCTCATCACCATCGACGGCCGCAAAGGCTCCATCAAGGCCAACCGCATGCACGCAGGCTCGCTCGAAGAGAGCAACGACCGATATATCAACCAGCTCATCACCAACAACGTGCTCGAGGAAGGTCCCTGTCAGCTCCAGATGGGTCTTACCGAGCTTATGCCCGGTTCGGTGTGGAACACCATGCCCGCACACACCCACGACCGCCGCGTAGAGGCCTACTTCTACTTCAACGTCCCCGAGGGCAACGCCATCTGCCACCTCATGGGCGAGCCGCAGGAGAACCGCCTCATATGGCTTCACAACGAGCAGGCCGTGATGTCGCCCGAATGGAGCATCCACGCCGCCGCCGGCACCTCCAACTACATGTTCATCTGGGGCATGGGAGGCGAAAACCTCGATTACGGCGACATGGACAAAGTGACATATCTTGATATGAAATAACAAATAGTTAGAAGTTAGAAATTAGGAGTTAGAAGTTCTAACTTGTATCTTCTAACTCCTAACTTCTAACTTGCTATAATATGGACGATTTCAAAGAAGTATCTGAAAACTACACTCTCCCCGAAGCTATCAGGGAAGCCCAGCGGTGTCTGCACTGCAAGGTGCCGTCGTGCCGCAAAGGCTGCCCCATAAGCAACGATATCCCCGACTGGATAGCCGAGCTCGCCAAGGGCAACTTCGGCAACGCCATCAATATTATCCACAACCGCAGCAATCTGCCGGCGGTATGCGGCCGCGTATGCGCCCACGAACGCCAGTGCGAGGGCAACTGCGTGCTCGCCAAAAAAGGCGCGCACATCAACATCGGCAAGCTCGAACGCTTCGTGGCCGACTTCGACACCGACGCCGGCCTCACACACGAGGCCATGCCCGAGAAGACACGCGGCCGCGTGGCCGTAATAGGCAGCGGCCCCGCCGGTCTCACCATAGCGGGCGACCTGGCGCGACAGGGCTTCGCCGTCGAAATCTTCGAGATGGAACCCGAGGCCGGAGGCGTCCTCATGTTCGGCATACCCGAATACCGCCTGCCCAAAGAGGTGGTGCGCCACGAGATAGAGCGCATCGAGCGCCTGGGCGTGATATTCCACCTGGGCACTACCATAGGCAAATTCTACACCATCGACAACCTCTTCGAGCGCGGTTTCGACGCCATCTTCATGGGCACCGGCACCGGCAAGCCCAAGAAACTCGACATTCCGGGCATCGACCATCCGGGCGTGCGACAGGCCATATGGTTCCTGCGCCGCGTGAGCCTCTACCAGAACGGCAGCATCGACCGCCGCGAGGTGACAGTGGGCGACGGCGACCGTGTGTTCGTCATAGGCTGTGGCAACACCGCCATCGATGCCGCCCGCACTGCCGTGCGCATGGGTTCGGCCGAGGTCACTGTGGTATACCACCGCACCATCAACGAGATGAAGGCGCTCCGCTCGGAGTACGACGACGCCGTGGCCGAGGGCGTGCGCTTCCTGTGGAACTCGTCGATAACCGAAATCGAAGGCGGCGACGGCAACCGCCTCAGCCGCATAACCATCGACACCGCAGGCACACGCACCATAGTGCCGGCCGACCGTGTAATTCTGGCCGTGGGCAGCTCACCGGCATCGCGCATTGTATCGACCACCGACGGCATCGAGGTCGACTCAAAGGGCTATGTCCTTACCCGCGACAACCCCTACGGCATGACCACACGCAAAGGCGTCTTCGCCGGCGGCGACGTTACCAACCGTCCCGCCACAGTGGTGCACGCCATGTGCGACGCCAAACAGGTGGCCGAAGGCATAGCCCGCTACGTCGATGCAGTGAAACTAATGGAATCCATAAACCTAACAAGCATAAAATGAGCAAGATAATAACACTCGGAGAAATCATGCTCCGTCTTTCGCCCGCAGGCAACCACCGCTTCGTGCAGGTCGACAATTTCGATGTGATATGGGGTGGCGGCGAGGCCAATGTGGCCGTGAGCTGCGCCAACTACGGCCACCACGCATGCTTCGTGTCGAAACTTCCCACCCACGAAATCGGCCAGGCAGCCGTCAACGCTCTGCGCCGCTATGGTGTGGATACCGGCTACATAGCCCGCGGCGGCAACCGCGTGGGCATATATTACTGCGAAACAGGCGCTTCCATGCGTCCGTCGAAGGTAATCTACGACCGTGCCGGCAGCGCCATCGCCGAGGCCGACCCCTCCGATTTCGACTTCGACGCCATAATGGAAGGCGCCGACTGGTTCCACTGGAGCGGCATCACACCCGCTATCTCCGACAAGGCCGCCGAGCTCACACGCCTTGCCTGCGAGGCCGCCAAGCGCCACGGTGTGACGGTGAGCGTCGATCTCAACTTCCGCAAGAAGCTATGGACCAGCGAAAAAGCGCAGTCGGTGATGCGTCCGCTCATGAAATATGTCGACGTATGCATAGGCAACGAGGAAGACGCAGAACTCTGCCTCGGCTTCAAGCCCGACAGCGACGTCGAGAGCGGCAACACCGACGCCGAAGGCTACAAGGGCATCTTCGAGGCCATGGCACGCGAATTCGGCTTCAAGTACGTGGTGTCGACTCTGCGCGAGTCGTACTCCGCCACACACAACGGCTGGAAAGCCATGATATACAACGGCACCGACTTCTACGTGAGCAAGCGCTACGACATCGACCCCATCGTGGACCGCGTAGGCGGCGGCGACAGCTTCTCGGGCGGCCTCATCCACGGTCTCCTGACAATGGACAACCAGGCCGACGCGCTCGAATTCGCCGTAGCCGCATCCGCCCTCAAGCAGACAATCAACGGCGACTTCAACCTCGTGAGCGTAGCCGAAGTCGAGGCCCTCGCCGGCGGCAACGCGAACGGCCGCGTGCAGCGCTAAGCTAAATTATGAATTATGGATTATGAATCATGATCCGCTATTCCATAATTCATAATCCATAATTAAATAATTCATAATCCATAATTTCAATATTGTGGCACGATTTGATAAGCAGGCCGTAATGGCCAAGATTGGGGCTACCGGCATGGTACCCGTATTTTATCACAAAGACCTCGAGACCGCAAAGAAAGTGGTCAAGGCATGCTACGACGGTGGCGTGCGGGCCTTTGAATTTACCAACCGAGGCGACTTCGCCCACGAAATATTCGGCGAACTCGTGAAATTCGCCGCCGCCGAGTGCCCCGAACTCGCTCTTGGCGTCGGTTCTGTCGTGGACCCCGCCACAGCGGCACTCTACATACAGCTCGGCGCATGCTTCGTGGTGGGCCCGCTCTTCAACCCCGAGATATCGCGCATATGCAACCGCCGTCTGGTGCCCTACACCCCCGGTTGCGGCACCATATCGGAAGTCGGGGGCGCCCAGGAGACCGGCTGCGACCTCTGCAAGGTATTCCCGGGCGATGTCCTCGGTCCGAAGTTCGTCAAAGGGCTTCTCGCCCCCATGCCATGGAGCAAGCTCATGGTTACCGGCGGTGTCGAACCCACACGCGAGAATATCGAGTTGTGGATCAAGGCCGGCGTCTACTGTGTGGGCATGGGCTCCAAGCTCTTCCCCAAAGACCGTATAGCCGCCGCCGACTGGCAGTACATCACCGACAAATGCCGCGAAGCCCTCGCCTACGTCGCCGACGCCCGCCGCTGAAAAACGCCCCCGTAGCGTGCCGAAGGTACGCCGATTATGCGTAGCCCCGGGTACAACCCGGGGTTAACAACGATTATTCCAAAAACAGCCTCGGAGAGGCGTCTTGTGGTATAGGAAACGTTTGCGCTACCACAAGACGCCTCTCCGAGGCTTTTATTCGTTGGGACCTCAGGACCCCGGGTTGCACCCGGGGCTACGCATAATCCGCGTACCTTCGGCACGCGTTGGCCGTAAAGTCGCGAGGCCGCGGGGGAGAAGCGCGGCGCGCTTCAATATTCACACAGCCTGGGGTTTGGGCTCCGACAGGAGACCATACCCCAGGTTTTGTATTCCCCCATGACATCCAACCGCGGCCAGCGGTTGAATATACCGGGCGAAAAATAAAAAAGCCTCGGGCGCGGGCACCCGAGGCTGTACGATGGGATATTGGATTGTCAGGGCACGCGGACTTTGGCGGTTACGGAGTCGGCGACTACGATATAGAGGCCCGGAACGACATCTACGGTCACATCGCCCTTGGCCACACCGTGGAAGAAGACAATGCCGTCGACGCCATACACGGCGACTTCACGACCGTCGGCACCGCCGACTACGATACGGCCGGCCTCGCCTTTCACGGTAATACCGCCGGCTGCGATGCCGTCGATACCGCTTGTGGCGGCCATAACCTCGTTGGAGCGGCGCGATTCACCCTCGGCATACACCGCGGTAACGAAATAGTTGTCGCCTTCCTTACCTTCGGCATCGGTGAATGCGGCGTCGGCAACGGGAGCGGCGTTCACTTTCACGCCGTTGCGATACACATTATAGCCAATCAGCTCTGCCTCGTCGACAACGGCGGGAGTGAATGTGACATCGTCGATGAAGAGGATGAAATGGTTGGCCGAAACACAGCGGATGGCAATGTGGCGGGTACCGGCAGGAACGTCGAACTCGTAGAGAGTCCACATGGCGGGCACATTCTCGGTTTCGCCGACTTTCACATACGAATTGATGTCGGTAGCGTCGGCCGAGAGGGTATAGAGCATCTCGATCTCCTCAAGGCCGTACTGCGACACATAGCTCTTGGCATAGAAGCTCACTGTCTGGGCCTTGCCGATGAGTTCGGGCGATATGAGCCAGTCGTCGTTGGCCGGATTCGAGCTGAAGCAGGCCATATAGTGCTCGCCCGAGTGGGCGCGGAACGACTCGATGGGCAGCTCTTCCTTATCGCCGAATACCATAAAGGCCTTGGGCGAGTTGGCGTTGGGGTACGACAGACCGTCGGCCGAGCTGGTCTGCAGACCGTCACGGTCTATCATGGTCCAGTCGCCGATATTGTCGATGGCATAGGTAGGATATGCCTCGAAGTCTTCGGTCACGGGCTGCGAGGGCATATTCTCGGGCTGCGGCTCGCTCCACGACAGCTTCACACCGCCGTCGGCGGCTGTAGCGGCAAGATCGGTCACCCATGCCAGGCGGGGCATCGCCAGTGTGCTCGTCACCTTGTCGGTGGTGTTGTTGGCGGCATCGGTGTCGCCTGTCATGCGCACCACGGCATAGTACACGAGAGACTCAGGACTGTGAATGTCGAGATTCTGAGCGAATACGGCGTTCTCTACCGCAGCCGGGGCTATGGAGGCTATATTCTCGGTGGCAACCAACTTATCGTTGAGATAGAGATCTACGGCCACGTTTTCGGCAGGGTTGGCGCCGCGGTTCTCCACGCTCACGCTTACTTCGAACGGTTTGCCCACCTGCACTGCGGGCAGCACGCTGATGCCGGCAGCCGCAACTTCATAGTCGGGCACATCGGCAATGCTGATCTGGTCGACAGAGGTATTGAGATGCAGTTTGGCCGATACTTCGATACCTATGCGGCATACCGAGCCGGCCATCGGCGAGAGATCGACAGTAACCTTGTCCCACACGCCCTCGCCATCGGCGATGCAGAATGTATGCAGGATCTTTTCGCCTGCGGCATCGATGCCGACCACGCTGATTTCGTTGGTCGAGCCGCTCAGAGGATGATAGTAGAATGTGAGTGTGGGATTGGAAGCCTTGACAAGGTCGATTTTGCCCGACATGAGGCGCGCTGTCTCGCCCTGGGTGCTGGCGCGGTAGCACAGATAGCCGGCGTCGCCGTCGCTCGAACCCATGGTCGAGAAGGTGGTCTCGTCGTTGATCTGCCAGTAGCCTTTACCGGATACCACTTCGGGACTCCACTGAAGTGTGAAGGCCGTATTGGCAAACGACTCGGCAAGCGGCAGGCTGTAGGCCGGTCCGACAGGCACTATCGGCGACACCACCGGGTCGGAATAACCGCCTTCGGTCACCGCCGAGACACCATATACCACAAATTCCTGCTCTTCGGCATCGGCGCTCACGGCCTGCGCCGTCCAGCTGTTGCCCTTGTAATTGTCTTCGATAATCACGGCCTGACCGTTCTCGATACCCATGATCATATACGACAGGAATTCGGGATTGAGGGCGTTGCCGTCGACATCGACAGCCGGAGCCTCCCACGACAGAGTCACCTCACCGGGGACAGATGTCTCGACAAGGTTCACAGCCTGTGGTTCGGCGGGAACGTTGATGCCGGCATAGGCCTTTACTTCGGCGGCAGTGCCGGCGCCGGCCTCGGAATAGGCGGTGACGGTGTACACATGGTAGCCTTTGGTCAGAGCGGCATCGTTGTCGGTATAAGCGAACGATGCGCCGGGCTGCACGCCGGTGGCGCTGTGGATAGCCTCGCCGTCGCGGAGCACTTCTACCTTCGAAATCGCCTCAAGAGCCTCGCCGCCGATATTCAGCGTCGGCAGCACGCACGACAGCGACACGCTTGTACCGCCGTTATAGTCGGGCACAGCCTTGAGGCCGGTCACGGCGGCCGGAACGCGAACGTCGAGACCTGCCGAGATAGCCAGATTGTCGACCCAGAGATAGTCGCCGTTGTTGTCGCTGCAGTCCTGGACGGCGAAGTAGTACACGCCGTTGGTCTCGACAGTTACAGTGGCCGAGAACTGCTCGTAGCTGTTGTTCGTCACCACGGTCTTGTCGAGCAGCTCTACCGTCATGCCGTCGGGAGTGGGCGCGGTACCGAAGAACACTGCCATTGTGGAGCAGTAGCGGGCCGAGTTCGACTTGTAGTCGAATGTGAGCGTATACTGCATGTTGCCCTTGAGGCTCACCTGCGGAGTTATGAGCCAGTTGTCGGTATCGCCTTTCGAGCGGTAGCGCGAGCGCACGGCGCCGCTGCTGGCGGCCCAGTTGCGGCCGTCGCCGTCGTTATCGATGGTGGTGAATACCTCTATGGCCTTGGAGTCGTCGAAGTCCTGCAGATAGGGCGGTATTATCTTGCCCAGAGTCACGCGGTTCGAGGCGGTGGCAGCGGTAGTCACGCCGCCGAACTCTGCCGATACCGTGTAGTAGTATGTGGTGAGCGCCTCGGGCTCGGCAAGTGTTTCCTCGAAGGAATTAGCCGAAATTTTGTCGGCCACAACCACTTCGCCAGGAT
>ULTH01053996.1_pt1 | contig 39236 bp, 37 predicted proteins | sample 1957421 | NCBI WGS metagenome assembly ULTH01 (sample SAMEA4835729, study PRJEB28245) | human gut metagenome | biome: gut microbiome; material: fecal sample | place: Denmark | collected 2008 | reverse complement strand
CCGCCGCAGGAATATTCGCCGAGGCCTTTGCCCATGGCACGGCATTCGGCCGCTGAATAGCGATAGGTGTCCGGGCAGCAGTTGGCGTAAAGGCTGTGGTCATAAGGGCAGGGATCGGCCAGAAGCATGCCGTCGTCACATTTTTGGTAGGTATAGCCTTCCGCGCGGCAGCGTCTTTCGTCGTCGAGCGCATAGTTGTCGGCCTGCGGGGCATATTTGGGATTGAGTTTCTGAAATTTTTCATAGTCGGCGGTGTTTTCCGTTTCGGTAATGAAGCGGACATCGGCGGCAACATTGAAACCGGTGAGGGCAATCAGCAAGGCAATCAGTATCGGCATCGGCATTTTCCTGAAATTGTTTATCTTACTTTTAATGTAGCATTGGCGTATTTAAATATCCATTAAAAAACGGCTGCTCTTTGCGAGAAGCCGTTTCGAGAAAGTATGCGTTTGGTTAAGCTTCTGCTGTTTGCATAATCCGGCGCAGCATTTCGTCTTTTTTTCTGAGCTTTTGTTTTTTGAGTTCTTCAATCTTAATGCAGTTTTTCCAGATATGGGATTCTTCTTCCTTAATGACAGCATCTAAATGAGCATGCTGAATACGCAGGTTTTCGAGTGATATGTTTTCTACTTCCATGCGGCCCTCCCTAAGATGTGAACAATATAATTATAATACTTCCGGCGGTTAATTTCCAGTTTTATCGGAACTTATTATGATTTTATTTTAGCTTGCGGTTTTCAGATTGCAACAAAAATTATATACCTGCAGGTATGTATGTCGGAAATTCGTTCAGCGGGCTGAGAATTTCTGATAGACTTTCTTCATCAGGGTTGAGAAAGGGTAGGCGGAGAGTTCGGCGGTCGGAACAAAACGACCGTTGTCGAAAACGTCGTTGTCTTGCCTCAGGCATATTCGCAGTGTGAGCTTGATGTGGGTAAAGACGTGCGAAACTTCCAGTCCGGTGTCTTCCGCTTCGGCAAAAAGCTTTTCTTCGCTCCATGGAAATTCGTAAAGTCCGGAAAGAAGGCCTTTTTCTGTCCTTTGGCGGATAAGGATTTCATTTTGATTATTATGAATAAGATAGACGAAGCCGGTTTTTTCTTTTTTGCCGCTTTTTTTGCGCCGGGGAATATTTTCCAGATTTTCAAGGCCTCTGGCCCGGCAGAAGTTTTGCCAGGGGCAGAGCAGGCACTGAGGGTTTTTCGGTGTGCAGATACCGGCGCCAAGATCCATTATTGCCGAGGCATAGTCGGCAGGACATGTCCGGTCGGTCAGCGCTTCGGCTTTTTGGCGAATCAGTCCGGCGATTTCGTCAACGGGTTCTGTCAGGTTATAAAGCCGGCAGATGATGCGAATGACGTTGCCGTCAACGACGGTTTCAGGCTGATTGAAAGCCAGGGCCAAAAAGCTGGCAACGGTATAGCTGCCGATGCCTTTGAGTTTGAGGACTTCCTGCCGGGTTTGAGGAAATTTTCCGCCATATTGGCTGACAATGATGCCTGCCGTCGCATGCAGCGAACGGGCTCGGGTATAATAGCCAAGTCCCTGCCAGTAAAAGTAAACTTCTTCCAACGGCGCTTCGGCCAGACTTTGAACCGTGGGAAAACGCTCCATAAAACGCTGAAAGTAGGGAATGACGGTTTTGACGGTGGTCTGCTGGAGCATGAGTTCCGAAACAAGGATGACGTATGGATCGGGATGAGCGCCGCCCCTGACCCGCCAAGGCAGACGGCGGCCGTTTTTATCATACCAATTCAACAGCAATTTTGACAAATCGTTTGACATGGGGCAAGTATAGCGGAGAAATGTGCGGAAGTCTAATTTTCTCTGCAATTATACATACTAAAAAAGGTTTCTGAAACCACAGAAACCTTTTTTAGTATGGGAGGATATTATTTTCCTTTTCGTTTGAAACTGTATGCCGCTGCTACCTGTTTGGCTTTTTTCTTTTTGATTTTAGCATGTTTTCTGCGCTCGGTTCCCAAGGCTTTGCTTTCGGCAAGACGTTCCCGGCGTCTGATGACGGCGCTTTGCTGTGATTGTCCGCAATGGCGTCGGTTCAGAGCATCGGCCGGCGGCAGCCGTGTTTGCAAAAGTTTGGGGACCCGGCGGTTTTTTCCGATAAAATCGAGAGAAAGCCAATGCGGCAAAAAAGACCACATTCCCGGCGGAATGATAATAATTCTCTGTTCTAAGAAATCCATGTATCCCATGACAGTAATAATTTTAAATTAGACAATATGTTAATAATCTCAATAGTATGTAAAATTTCTGCTTATTGTAGTCTTTTTGTCCGAATATTCAACAAAAATCAAAAGCTTTCTGATTTATTTTATATGGCGTTGTCTGGTTCGCAGCGTCTGTTGCCGCTATGGTATATTCCCGATATCTCTGTTGCTCGCCGTCAAACTACTTCTTTGTGGAAGTCCGAGAGGTCTTAAATACCATACTGAAAATCTGCGAGGGAGGTCTTTTAGTATGTTGGTTGCTCTGGAGTTGTGGAAGCGTTGAACCCTGTCAGAGATGCGACTCCGGCGTTTGACGGAGGAATTAAATGAATCATATTGACTTTTGCGGAGAATAGCACTCATAATTTTCGCATATTTTGTGTTATATATAACAGGAGATTGAAATAATGGACAGACAAATTATTGAAATTTCAAATAATGGTTTTTTCTTATCATTATATCGAGGATTTCTTGTTATAGAAAACGAGAAGAAACAAAAACAAGAGATACCTTTAGATAATATTTTATCTTTAATATTGTCGGCAGATAATACTGTTATATCTAAAAATATAGTCAATGCTGTTATTGAGCAGGGTGGAAATATTATATTTTGCGACAAAAAATATTTGCCATCAACGATAGCCGTGCCATATACGGGACATTGGTTAACGTCACATCGAATAAAGCAGCAAATAGATTGTTCCAGACCATTGCAAAAAAATTTATGGAAGAGTATTGTTCAGCATAAAATATTAAATCAATCCTCTGTTCTGGAATATTTTTTTCCTGACAACAAAAATATCGAAAGATTAAAAATTTTAGCCAAAGATACTCTAAGTGATGATGCCCGCAATCATGAAGGAATGGCCGCAGCTTTATATTTTAAATCATTGTTCGGCAAAAAATTTGTGCGCAACAGGTTGAATCCCGATATAAATATTTTGCTTAATTATGCTTATACCATATTAAGGGCTATGGTAGCCAGAGCTGTTTCTGGTAATGGTCTATTGCCTTATTTGGGGTTAAAGCATTGTGGAAAAACTAATTCGTTACCCCTAGTTGATGATTTGATTGAACCATTCAGAGCAATAGCTGATAAATTAGTTTTTGATGAAGTAAATAAAATTATCAATACTGATAATATTGAATTAAATGCAGAAATAAAAAGAAATTTAGCGAAGCTTATTGTTTTTCCGGCGATTACAGGTAAGGGGGCTGTTACTTTGAGTGATGCAATATACGATTTTGTCGGCAGTTTAGTATCTAGTTTTGAAGATAAAAAAGTATTGCTTAAATATCCTCAATATGAATTGTAAAAATAAATTAGACATGAGGGCGTTGACTGTCTGATTAATCTCTGATACTTTCAAAGACAGAACAGGCAGCGACGCAAAAGTGTTATAGTTGACCGTCTAATTAATCTCTGATACTTTGACATATTTGTCCTGCCAAACCGCGAAGTCGTTATAGTTGACCGTCTAATTAATCTCTGATACTTTGACTTTCGATAAGTCTAAAATTTCGCTCACGTTATAGTTGACCGTCTAATTAATCTCTGATATTTTTATGGAAGACCCTATTACTCCAAAAGATGCGTTATAGTTGACCGTCTAATTAATCTCTGATATTTTCGAAATCGGATTTACACCTCCGCTCGGTGTGTTATAGTTGACCGTCTAATTAATCTCTGATATTTTTAGTCTTTCCAGTTCCTGCTCGAGCTGAAAGTTATAGTTGACCGTCTAATTAATCTCTGATATTTTTTAAATATCAATATCCATTTTGAGCATATCGTTATAGTTGACCGTCTAATTAATCTCTGATATTTTATCTAATAGCATAAGGCCTTGAAATTATTTCATTTCAAGGCCTTGTTGTAACTTTAAAAACACATTTTCTTATGGTTAAAACAACAGTAATTGACCATTTTTTTCGCGAATCGATTCTTCGTTTTCTTCAAAATTTTTACCTAAATAATTTTCCGTCATCAGATATTGTTTATCTGTGATGTAGATAAATGACACTGATGAATTATCAGGAATAAATTTTGAAAGCTTTTTCGTGGTAGTTTGTCCGACGGATAAACTTTTAACCGGCTTAATATATACCGAAAACTGTTTCATTACGAAACCATTATCGAGTAATAAATTGCGAAATCTTGTTGCTTTGCGCATTTCGGTTCTGGTACGAACAGGAATGTCAAACATACAGATTATCCACATCATTGACCATCCTGTCAGAGTTTCAAGCCGCCGTCTTCGTGCCATTCCAGAGAACCTTATGTTTCTTTTTGATTTTGCCGAATGGTGTCAATTCAACTTTACGTGCTTTATGAGAAGTATAATATGACAATCCTTTTTCGAGACTGTTTACAAACATATATTCCAATGTTTTATCTTTTGGCGAAGTCATACGGGCGTCGGTAATATAGTCAATACAAAATTTTCCTTCACTAAACTTCTTCACTTTTGCCAAACATCTTTCTTTGTCGGTATATTGTTTCCATTCGTCAGGCGTATCAAGTTCTAAAATATCTCCTTGTTGGACAGACCAGATAATTTTTCCGCCTTCTTTTTTCCATTGAGGCTCAAAATCTGCTTGGTTTGCATCAAAGCGTTTAATAACTTCCCAGCCGATTTTACCGTTTTTTTGGTAAAAATCTACGCAATGGTTGTTTCGCCCCTCATAAGCAACGCCGTGTTTTTTAATATAAACTAAAGAAGAATTATTTTCATAACATCTGAATTTATCGCCTTTCCATAGGCCTTTATCTTGAATAATGCGGAACGCTTTTAATAAAATTCTTCCTTCGGTAATTTTGATTTCCTTTTTACCTTCGGCCACGCCCTGTTCATTTTCGGCAATTAAAATTTGTTCCGCCGTATTCATATAGAGTTCAAAATCTTGTACTAACTTAGCCTGTTTAGCTTTATGCTCTGCAATATCCTCATGCCATTCATTTTTTATTGTTTCGGGAATAAGCAGTTTCGTTAAATCTTTAGCCGATTTTACCACCTGTAAAATTTTGCGAGAATAAACAGTGATTAAAGAATTTGGGTCATCAGGATTTTGGCACAAAACGGTTCTACCTGTTTCTTTATGGAATTGTCCGGCTTTGCTATGATTAGGCTTGTGCGAGACTTTGATATCTTTTAGGCAGGAAATGACTTTTCGCCTGAAATCGGCCAAAGATTCGACAGAAGTTAAAGGCAACGGATAATGAATTTTGTTAATGTCATTTTCTTCTGCCATTTTTTGAATCAATCCGCGATTTGCGCAAGCAACCGTTATGGCATCCATGGCGTGATGTCGGTGGTCAATACGCGGTTTGGGTTGCCATTCTTTATTTTTTGCCTTATCAAAAAATTTCCATTTGCCATCAATATCGGGTTTGTTTATTCCCTCTATAATTTCGCCTGTATCCAATTCCAGCCAGTAAGGAGGGCAATTGACATATCTTGGAATATCAAGTCCCATTAAATCATATTCCAGACCATATAAATTCCAATGTTGGCGCAATTTGGCCGTTTGTCCGCCTTTGACCGCCAAAATACGAGTTTGCATAACTTCGTCACAATCAGAGCAATCGACAATAGCCCGCAAATATCGCTGAGCCATTTTTGCCACATAGCGGGTATCCGTCAGATAACGCGTGCTCTCTTCTTTATCGCCGCTTTCTTCATACTTTTCACGTGCATCTGCTTCAAAACGCCAGGATTTCTGAGGGGTGCGGGAACGGGCATTTTTTAAAATTTCTCTTATTTCTTCTTGTGTTTTTGTTTCTTCAAAATATTCATAGGCATATCGGTTGCCTTTGTTTAAGTTGTCATTGCTGTTGACTAAACAGAGGTTGTTATATGTATCTGTTCCGCCTTTGGCTTGAGGAATAATATGCTCAATTTCCATACCCGTAAATATAGAGGAAATATTTTGTGTCGGATTGTAAGCATCTTTCCAGCCTTGCTCTTTGGCTAGTTTATATTTTAAAATATTTTTGTTATTTATGGCAATTTTATGCTCTTTTAAATAATTTTTAGCCTCTTCATTAAGTTTTTCATTTTGTTTTTGTTGGTTTTCAAATTCTTTTTTCTTCTTTGTTGACATACCGACATCACGACCAAGCTCAATATTGATGTCATAAGGCTTGCCATAAATTTTAATAATTTCATTAACAACCAAGCGAATTTGATTGAGAATCATATGTACGGCAGGATTGGCGATTTTGCCCCATCTTATCTCATCAGGGTTAAGGCTTTTGTTGTTATTTATCATTAAAGGCGGAAGCGGGGCCGTATCTGTTTGTAAAATTTCTCCATAATAAGGAAGCTGGAAACATTTTCCCTGATTCTGGCGAGCGATTTCTTCCTCTGCCATAAATCGTTTATCCGTTTCCGCCAATTTGTCGGTAATTTCACGATGAGTTAATACATCTTCTTTTAATTTTTCGAGGATAATTTTTGTGGCACTTATACCTAACATTCCTCGTCCTTTGGGCAATTTGGTTAAAAGGTTGCCGATTTCTTTTTCGTCATCAATCTTCAGAATAGGTTTAAGATATTCGATTAACGCATCTTCGTTGTATAAACGAGCATTTTTATCCTTTGACATTTTAGGCTCGGCCAAAAATTCAATAAAAGATGAAAGCTCATTTTCGTTCATATTATGCAAATGTTCGTTATTTGCAAATTCGGGACGAGAATATAAATAGGCCTTAATTACTCTGTCATCAACCAAAGAAATTTTGTGTTGGGCTGACAAATTGAGCAATTTTTTTATTGCTTGCTTACCTGCATTTTGCCCTTTCAGCAATAGTTCATTAACGATAGAATCTCTTTCTTCCAAGGTTAATTTTCTTTTGTTCATATCGTTTAAAATGCGGATGTTGTTGACTTCTTCATAAATACGACGCATTTCCGATAACGGGTGGGCTTTTAACAAACGGTCTTCTTCTCTGAAATAAATGCATTTACCTGTAGCATAAGGTGCTGCCGGACGTTCATAAAATAAAATGTCGTAAATTTCTTTTTTTAAATTTTCTTTTTTCATTTGCGGATAAAATTCGGCTTGTTTATCCCAAATTTTATTAAATTCATCTTTAACAAGGTAGCGAGGGATTGCGTAATCTACAATATTTTTTTCAATAGCATATTTTTTCTGACGAACTGTTTTATCGTTTCCTTTGCCGGAGATTATTTTATTATAAAAAAATTCACCGATGGTTTTGGAATTTGTTTCTTTCAGGTGATGTAGCATCATATCATAAGAAGACTTTTTAGCTTTTGACTTTTCACCCTCTTCTAAGATTTCCTCTTCTGTTTCTTCACTGGCCGAGACAAAACCTGCCCCGCGATGTTTGGCTATATGCAAAACGGCTCGTCCGACATAATAAGGGCTTGCCAATTTTTCGTTTAAGGCATCTGTTCTGATTTTATAAGGAGATTTGCTTTTTAGTTTATCGGTTCCTTCAGGATTTTCATTCGGCCATAAGCCATTTTCAAAAAGCTTTTTAGCTAAGAGCTCCAACCGTTTTTTGGTTCTGACCAAATTTTTGCGGGCTGTTCTTTTAAGTCTTCTCTCCTCGGCGCCTTCTGAAACTTCAAAAATACGGACACCTGCATCAATAATATCTTTTGCATTATTTTCATTATCAAGCTCAATGACTGCACTTCCTATTGAACCAACACCCAAATCAAGACCTAGACGATATTTCATGGCTATCTCCCTTATATGCAAACAACTTGATATAGGCTATAATATAACTGTTGACATTTCAACAATAATATCGGCATAATATTAGGTGTTATGTGAATGACGTAATTTTTTTCAGAGATTAATTAGACGGTCAACACATATATAATAAGGCTGGAAATGCCGTAAGATGAGGGAGCAATTTGTTGCTCCCATTATTTTAATTTTAAATTATATCATAAAAACCTTACCGCCTATCAAATTTAGGAGACTGTAAAGGTTATGTTCTACCCGTAAATTTCGCCGTTAGGTTCAATAATTTTGCTTTTGCAAAGTATTTGTAACATTTTTTAGCCTACTGTTGCGGCGTTACAAACCAGCAAGTGCTTTTACCATAAAAAAAAGACCCGTTAGGGGTCTGTTTTTATTATGGTGCTCCGAAGTTGACGAATTGTTGAACTCCGTCAGGGATAAAACCATTGATATAAACGGATGGAAATAATGAAAATTTAACGGAGGGCAGACAATGACATAACACAATGAAGATGCCTGATATAGAGGCTTTAAACGATTATAACACAAAAATAATTAAAGAAATAACGAAATTTTACGGAGAAAAATAATGGAAAACCAAAATACTAAAATCTTAAATGAAAAAGGAGAAAAAAAGATGTCTAATAAAACTCGGGATTGGTTAACTTGTTGGATTGAAACTGAAACAAATAAGGTTGATGGTTCAGCCAAAGAGAAAAAGAAAGAAAATATCTCGAAAACAGAAAATTTTATAAGAGATTGGATTGCAAGCGAGACAACTCCATCAGTTTCCAATTAAATTATTTTGAATAATATAATAAGTGTGATTTTTTGCGAAAATTAAGCAAGGAATCGCACTTGTTTTGTTATTTTAGTCTTTCTTAACTTTACCGAACGGGAAATTTTTGTTGGCATTTTATCATTTAATGGTGTATATTTACCGATAGGGAAATTTTTTATTCAAAAGGTTTTCTTTATAGTGAAAATTTACCGATGAGGAAATTTATGAAAACAAAAGATTTGGCAGATATAATAAGAAAGAAACGCAAAGAGCAAAAACTCACCCAGCCACAGTTGGCTGGTTTATGCAATGTCGGTGTGCGGTTTATTGTTGATTTGGAATCGGGCAAAGAAACCTGTCAGATTGGCAAAGTGTTATATGTTCTGGATATGCTGGGAATTAAATTAAAAATTGACGGAGAAAATCAATGAATTTACTTAATGTCTAGCTGGGCTTAGAAAACTTAATACAGTCGCTGCTACTAGCAGGATTAGCAGCTTTTATGTGGTGGAATAATAGATAAAAAATGCTTAACCCTGTTGTTAAGAAAGATATGAATTTTAGAAAATTATCAATGTTGGCTGTTTTCTAAAATAGAGACTATAAAAAACCGACTAATTTAGCATTGAATGATAAATTAGTCGGTTTTGCAGAATAATTGAACTCTTAGAAATCAAGGCTATTCATATCTAATAAGAAATCTTTTAACCCTATAAAACCAATTCCATTATCATCGTGATAGGGTTTGATATTGTCTTTAACAATTATGATTTTCTTAAACGAATCGGCAATTTTAAGTAAAGGTCTTTCTTCTTGAATTTTCTTTTCTTCGGTAGGCATCATAAAAGCCGATTGAATATAATATTTTTTGCTTCCTTTATTAGCCACAAAATCAACTTCAATCTTTTTCTCGGTATATCCTGTCGCATTCTTTTCCAGAATTCCAATTTCGCCTACATCTACTTCATAACCTCTGATGTTCAATTCATTATAGACGATATTTTCCATAATGTGCGTTTCTTCCTGTTGGCGAAAATTGAGTCTGGCATTTCGCAATCCAATATCTGTGAAATAGTATTTTGATGGTGTGCTGATATATTTTTTGCCTTTTATATCATATCGTAACACTTTGTTGATAATGAACGAATCCTGCAAGTAGTCCAAATACTGTTTAATTGTGGGAAGAGAAATATCAATATGTTTCACACTATTAAATGTACTTGCTAATTTTTGAGGATTAGTTAAACAACCAATTCCTGAAGCAATAACATTTATCAATTCTTCCAGTTCGTCATTGTTTTTTATTTTATTTCGTTCTTCTATATCCCTGATATAGGTTTCTTTGAATAAATCTTGTAAATATTTGGCTTTTTCTTCATCTGTTTTTTTTGATAATATTAAAGGCATTCCCCCATATGTATAATATTCTCGCCAAGCATCACTCCAATCTCCGCCGACGGCAGAGTAAAATTCAGCAAAGCTAAATGGATAAACTCTGATTTCATCTCCTCTGCCACGAAATTCTGTGACAACATCAGAAGAGAGAAATTTGGAATTGCTACCTGTTACATAGACATCTAAATTTTTGATATGCAGAAAACCATTTAAAACATCTTCAAAACTATCCATCATTTGCACTTCATCAAGCAACAAATAATACATTTCATCATCTTTTATGCTGGATTTTACATACTTGTAGCAATTATCGGGGTTGCGATATTGCTTTTTCTCATAATCATCAAGAGCGATATGGATAATATGGTCTTTTTTTACACCTTCTGCCAACAGGTGTTTTCTGAATAATTCTGAAAGCAGATAAGATTTCCCACATCTTCTGATACCGCTGATAATTTTAATCAGCCCATTGTGTTTATGGGATATTAATTGGTTTAAATAATATTCTCTTTTGACTTCCATATCATCCTCTTATTTTAGAAAATTACCAATATTAGATATTTTCTAAAATAGAATATAGCATCAAAAGATGTAAAAATCAATTTCTATTTTAGATTTTTACTAATATTTGGCATTTTCTAAAATGGAATATTTATTTTGAACTATGTAGAATTGCCGAATATGTTACTTCTTTTGCGGAGAAAAGGTAGTCTAATCTCTGCACATTTTGCGTAGTTTAATGCTTGATATTATAATACGAATGCTTGTTAATATTGTATAATTGAGAGATTAAATACAGTTCTGTGTAAAATTTTAGCAAAGAATCGCATTTAATTTTCATTTTAGTAGATTTATGAATTGTCGAATTCTATCATCCTTAAATCCGACCATATCAACAGATGGTATAGAGATTTGTTTGAAAGGAATTATTAGGATTGAACTGTATTTTTATATTCAATGAAGTATAAAAATACTGGACTTTTAGATAATATTAGATAAAATAAAAGAAGATTAAAGAAAATAAAATATATTTGGAGAAGATTGGTGTTCAGCTTAAAAGATGTTCATATTTCAACAGAAATGCTGGGAATTATTGCTCAGATTGATGAATTTAAAGGTTCGTGGAATGCATATATACGTTCTCCTGAGAAGCTGTCATCTTTAAAGAAAGTGGCAACAATAGAAAGTATTGGTTCATCTAATCGCATAGAGGGCAACACTTTAACGGATAAACAAGTAGAAACCATTCTTTCTAATATCAAAAAGCAGTCTTTTACCACGAGAGATGAACAGGAAGTAGCTGGTTATGCGGATTTGATGGAAAATATATTTGATAATTATGAGATTATTCCCTTTACCGAGAATTATATCAAGCAGCTTCACAAGATTTTACTTTCATATTCAAGCAAAGATGAAAGTCATCGGGGTGAATATAAGAGGTTATCTAATAGTGTCGCAGCATTTGACGTGTCTGGCAAAGAAATTGGGATTATCTTTGAAACAGCAACTCCGTTTGAGACTCCTGCAATGATGAGGGATTTGATTCAAGAAACAAGAGATTTATTGGAAGACAAGGCGTTACATCCACTAATTTTAATAGGCCTGTTTGTCGTTCATTTCTTGGCTATACATCCGTTTCAAGACGGTAATGGCAGAATGTCCCGAGCATTAACGACATTATTGCTTCTAAAAAGTGGGTATTCTTATGTTCCCTATTCTTCAATGGAAACGATTATTGAGGAGAATAAAAATACTTATTATAAGGCACTACGAAACAGCCAAAAGACATTTAGAACAGATGATATTAATTATGACTGTTGGCTGATATTCTTTTTGCAAACCGTTTTGAAACAAAAGATAAGATTGGAAAAGAAAATATCCGCTAACCTAACATCTGGGCTTTCGTTGACAGAAACGAAGGTTATGGCTTTATTTGATGAGAAAAATCAATGGACAAGTACAGAGATTGCCGAAATAACTGGGATAAAAATTGCAACGGTAAAGAAAGCCTTGGCAGAGCTTGTCAAATCAGGAAATCTTATCAAAAACGGTTCCACCCGAGGTGCTTGGTATGAGAAAAGTTGACGTTAGTATTTATATTTTTCAATACTATCATATTCTTCGATTCTAAATAACTTATTTGTTTTTGATAATTCCAAAATTGTATTCTCTTTAATAAAATCTTCTCCCAACACGGTTAAAGAGCTTCTGATAGATGGGACAATAAATTGACAATCTAATTGGGGAAGAATTTTTACAAATACTTCTTCTTTTGGAGTTATATCTGTCAATTCAAGTTGGTCGTGGATGATAAATTTAGGCGATTTAATTTTTTTATCAGTTGCTAACTTATTATAGGCTAAATCAAATAAAATAACTTCACCTTTCTTTTGACCAGAACCACTTTTAGATTTATCTGTACTTAACTTAAAGCCCCGTTCGCTATCAGAATAGATGAAAGTAGATGCTTCGCCATAAACTTCCTCCTGAAATTTATGGAATATTTGATTGAAATATGAGATATTCTCATTAAATGTTTTAAGCCCAGCTTCGATAGTTTCTGTAATCTTTTTTATTTTGCTGTCTACGATATTAATTTTTTCAGCAATATCATTTAATTGTTTCCTTCTTTCGTTATATTCGCCTAACTTTCTGTTGGCATCGGACAATTGTTCCGATAAATTATTTATTTCTTTAATTAATTCTACCGATATGTTTTCTTTTGATAATTTTCTTATATCAAGTTCGATTTGAGCTCTTTGTTCTTTTAATGAATCTAGATTAGAAAGAATAAAATTCCTCTCATTATCGATTGTTTTATTATGTATTTCAACCAAATCTGAGAATTTTTTCTGTAATTTCGGGATGTAAGCTATCGTTTCCTTGTATATTTGTTCTAATACACTAACTTCAATTATAGATATGTTAGAATTTAATGTTGCTATGCTATCATTAAATCTTTTTATTTTGTAGTTGATATAAGAATAGGTTTCAATAAGTTCTTTTAACTCAGACTTATTATGACTTTCTCCTTTTATTATATCCATTATACCATCAGATGTATTCAATTCATTTAACTTTTGATGCAAATCATTAATATGATATGTTTCCAGATTAATCAATTGCTCTAATTCATTTTCATTATATGCAGTATTGCGAATATAGTAACTTTTTAAATTTTTATACTCTCTCTGATTTTCTTTTAGCTTAGAAAGCTCTTTCGTTTGTTGAACATTATCATATCCAAACAATAATAATCTAACAGCTTTATATACATCATCTCTGGTAAAAGAAGATAAGTAATCTATGATATTGTCCATTGATTCTTTATTATTTCTTATAAATTTAGCCATTAAGTTCCGAAAGCTGATGTATTCACAACTTACTCCAAAAAATAAAGAACAAAGAAATTCTTGAATTTCTTTGTATTTGACTTGTTTTCCATCAAGAAGGAAGATATTTTTTGGCTTGGTTGAAAAAAGAGGCCTGATTATCTGGTGTCCCAATAGGTCTAGCTCAATGACAATTTTTTTATTCTCAATAAATCTCTGCACTATATTAGGATTATTTTTAGATGTTTTGGTTTCCTTATCTGAATAGATAATATCTATATCTCTGGCACCAAAACATAAATCTATAAGATTGATAAATGTGGTTTTACCAATATCATTTCCTTTTCCTGTAACATCGTCAGAATCTATGATTAAATTTAATCCTTTTTTGAAAGAAACATTTCTTATTAATTTAGTAATCAATAAATTTTTGATATCACCGTTGGTGCTATAAATTTTCAAATTTTTTAACATTTTGATAAGACACACTTGTTATTTTTGATTTCTACTACACCTATTAACTGTAACCAGTCTAATGATAAAATATACAAACTAAAACTTGTTTTATTATTTTTTTGGTACTCGCTGTACAAGTTCATAATATTATAATCATCATTTTTTAAAATATTTATTAACATTGCTGCAATAAAATAAATATTATCTTCTGGGCGGCTATCTACATTAATAATCATAGTTTTTCTCCCGCGGTTTTTTCAAAGATTTTGCATCTTATAAAGGCATAACACATTAAATAATTTAATGCATAATAGGCTGAACTAGTTGTATTAATTTCTCTCAGTATTTCAAGTTTTATCTGTTCCCATATCTTTATGGCATTTTCTCTTATATAAGTAATGTCTTTTTTTTGAATAACGTAAAGATATTTGCAATGCATATTTTCAATCATTCTATTAAATGCATAAGGATTTGTTTCATCTAGAAGCTTCTTTGACTTATCTATTAAATCAAAGTATAACCCGTAATCATTCAAAAGAGCTTCTATATCGTAGAGATTGTTATACTTAATTTTATCCGCAACAAACATTGGCATTTCAGCTGTTTTATCTTCATTATCAATAACCAAATTGGCTATTTTTTCGATTAAGGAAACAAAATCATTAATGGTTGGAGTTGATTCAGGAAGATTTATGTGAAAGACTGAGTTATTTGCAATAATTGAACTGCTAACAGATGTATCTGATAAAGTAATATTACTTTCGTTGAAAAGGCTCAATTGTTTGTTTTTTGAGATATCATCGTTAGTTACTGATGATGTCTCAATATTTGATTTATCTATATTTATAATGTTTTTATTCATTCTCAGTATCAGAAGCTCCAATATTTTGTATGGTGCTGTTTTTGATAGATGAATTGCTTACATTAATATTGTTTGTGTTCCTTTTTATATTTAATTTATTAATTTTTATGATAATGAATAACAGTAAACCTATAGAAATAGGGACAGATATCCAAGCGTTAGTAAAATCAAATGACATTTTAATCTCCGCAACAATTAGTATTCCTATTAAAATAAAGTATATTTATTTAAGAGTAAATACTAATTTAGCAGATTTTCAAATAATATTAAACCCAACTATACCCTATTTTTACATTTGCAAAAGTGTAAAATCTAAATCATTTTGCTTGACAATTTTACAGGTGTAAAATATATTCTTAAATATAGATTTTACATATTTAGGATTGAATGATGATTTTTAATTACATAAGGGTTTCAACAATTGAACAAAATACCGAACGACAGTTAAGGGATGTTGTTTGCGATAGAGTATATGAGGAAAAAATTAGTGGTAAGGATACTAATCGTCCTCAATTGCAGGCGATGCTGTCAAATATTCGTTCAGGAGATATTATCAATATTCACGAAATGAGCCGTTTGGCGAGAAATACTCGGGATTTATTAAATCTTGTTGAAGAGATTACCTCAAAAGGGGCAACAATCATCTTCCATAAAGAAAATATCACATTTAACGGCAATGAAAAGCAAGACCCTTACCAAAAAATGATGATGACTATGCTTGGTGCCGTAGCAGAGCTGGAACGCTCTATTTTGTTGGAACGTCAGCGTGAAGGTATTGCTCTTGCTAAACTGCACAACAAGTACAAAGGCGGTAAGAATAAACTAACCACCGAGCAGGTGGCAGAATTAAACACACTCCGCAAACAAGGAATGCCTATTGCTCGCATTGCCAAGCAATTTAAAATAACTCGCCCAACTGTGTATAGTTATTTAAGAAATGAAGAAAAGTAAAATGCTAAAAGAAGATTTGAAATCTCTACGAGAACAAGAAAATGCTGAAATTGTACAGCATTTAGAAGCAATTTCTGAAATTATTGCCAACAAATGCAAAAGATGTGATTCCGTCCTCGGCTGTTTGGGGTGCGTATTTAGCCAAGGAGAGATGAAAAGTGATATTGAACACGCTCGTAAATTAATCAAGAAAATTATCTAATTAATTGGTATTCTTGTCCTGTTTCAGTAATTTCTTTACTTCTTTATCAAAGTCAGATTCTATTTGTTGGGTCTTATTAAATACGTCATATTCTTTTTCTGCCTTAATTTTGGCTTGTTTTTGCGAAATCTTCCCTTTATTGCCATCGGGAAGAATGTCATACCTGCGGAATGATAAAAACTCATTAACACTTTTAGCAAACTCTTGCATCGTAAAAGTATTTTCACGTTCAATTAAGTCTTCAATATAATCAAAGTATCCTGAAACTGTTCGTTCTAAACGTTTAATTTCCTTCTCTGGCAAATAATTTTTGGCAACAGATACATCTGACTTCAAGATTCTGCCATTGGGTGAATGTTTCCAAGTTGTCAGCCCCATATGTTCTTTAGTATGGTCTGCCTTCGTGTAAATGATTTCTGCCGCTGTTTGCCCCGTAATGGCATAATGGAACTTGTTTTGCACAGTGGCATAAAAATCTTGTGTTATTTGCGAATCCTTATCGTAATCAATAGAACATTCAGCAAAAATATCTGTAATTTGTTGATAGATACGACGTTCGGACGCTCTGATTGAACGAACTCTCTCCAATAATTCACGAAAATAGTCTTTTCCAAAAGCATCTTTTCCTTGTTTCAACCGTTCATCATCCAACACAAAACCTTTTTGAATGTATTCTTTAAGAACTTTTGTCGCCCAGATTCTGAAATGTGTAGCTTGAATTGAATTAACCCGATAGCCTACGGAAATAATAGCATCAAGATTATAAAAATTTGTTGGATAATTTTTACCATCTGCGGCAGTTGCCGAGATTTTCTCGGTAACTGAATCTTTTTCTAATTCTCCTGCTTCAAATATATTTTTCAGGTGCAAAGAAATGTTATCAGATGAACATCCAAACAGTTCTGCCATAGATTTTTGTGTAAGCCATATTGTATCATCTTTGATAACAGCATTGACTTTCACATCCTTATCTGGAGTTTTATATATTAGAAAATTAAACCCGTTTGTCATTTTTATAAACCTTTATACAATTTTTTCTATAGTAATATAATCAATTTAAAATATGGTGAATCATTTGTAAAAATTTTGCTATACTTCTTGAAAAATTAGATTAACCACACTCCACGAGCAAGGAATGCCTATCGCACGCATTGCTAAGCACTTCAAAATTTCCCGCCCAACGGTTTATAGTTATTTGAAAAATTAAAGGAGATGCTGACTTCCTTGTTAAATTGATAGTGTAAGAATAGATTGTGTGCATTTTTATGTTAGTTTAAATTTAGTATTAGTTATTCGAAAATTTCGAATAACTGGATTAATTTAATCTATTCTCAGCTTGAACTATCTGAAAATATCTTTTAATTACCTTTCAATAGCCAATCCGTAAGGCTTATGATTTTGATACCATCTTCAATTGTTCCTGTTTGTAAAATATCCATTGTCCGAATAACCTTCGGATAACTATCGCCAATATCTCTCAATGCTTCCAATTCACGTTTGCGGGTATTTATCCAAATACTTCATCCAAATCTGTTTCTAATGTTCCAGCTTGAACAGAGGGCAACGTGTCAAATTGTTGTAAATTGTGTTTTTTTATAAGAATAGTATCATCAAATCCTAAGATAAAGGCTATTGCTATACGATAGATGATTTCGGTTGGGGCAAGACCATATACTTGTTTTTCAAATATATGTTTAAGCCTTTCTATTCTATCTGGATATAATTTTTTTAACTTTTCGCTTCTGTATAATCTTTTCACAATTTCAGTAATGTATAAGCCCGATTTCATATATAAATCAATAAAAGTTTTATTTTCATCATCAAAACAATTCGGGTTCTCTTGTTCCAACATATCAACCATTTCAATTACAACTTTTTTCGGTGTATAGATTTGGTTTGTTTTTTGAGGGGGGATATAATCAAAAATATCCTCTGTTTGGTTTTCATCAAAATAATTACCCAATTTTGTTTTCAAGCTTAGAAATTCTTTTACAGAATCGTTAAATACAACAGGGTCAAATAGTTGTCCTTCAAAATGTTTGGTTTCGCCAGCTTGCTCATCTACGTAATCACCGCCATCTCTCAAAAAGCGGAATTCTTCTAATGAAATACTGGTAACTTCCTTAAAGACCTCGTCAGGAATAATAGTGTCGAAGTTTTCGAGTGTTGTATTTTCGTTTCCATAGGCCATTAAAAACGAAGGAATTGTTCTTGAAAAACCGCGTAAATGGTCTCTAACTCCATCTTCTATACTATTTTTTTCTCGTTGTTTAGAATCTGTTTCCACTGCTTTAACGACTGTTTCCCCGAAGGTTTTCGGTAATTCCTCTATGGCCGTTTTCATCTCTTCTAAAAATTTATCCTGACTAGCTAATTTTTCTTTATCAAATTTATGGTTTATTTGTTCCTTTTCAGTTGTTGAGCTTGCTTCTTCAAGTTCTTTTTTGCGATTTCGTTCAATTACATTTTGTTCAATTATATGCTTGGTACATTGTGTTGCTATGATAGCATTCGCTTTACGGTCAAGTTCTCTTTGTAAAGCTTTCTTTGTGGATTTGCTTAAATCCTTGCCATAGGAATCTTGAGCTGTATTTATTAGTGAATTGGCAACCTCTCCAAATTTTTCTTTCATTTTTTCAATAATGGCATCAGGTTCTTTCTTATCCTGATTTTCTTTTGCGATTGTTTCCACTGCTTCAATTAATTCTTCTTTTGCTTCTTCATATATTTTAGGGCCGAATATATTATCAGCTTTTCCTATAATGATATTCTCTGATATTTCGATATTACCCTCGTCATTGATTGATAATTCATTTTTTGTTTCTGGGGTGATAATAACAGGTTCCTTTTGAGGCTCAAAATTATGAATTATATCAATAACTTCTTGCGGAGCATTGAAAATATTACTGATATTTTGGAACAAAAAGTTACACATAAACCCTTTACGAACCACCTCTTGGGCGTGAATTTTTCTGGGAATAGTGAGAACTTTTTCAGCATCAAGAGTTATCATTTCTCCATCATCGTCTTCACCATAAACTGGGAAGAAGTTTATCAGCTCTCGAATATGCTGTTTGCGTTCGTCAATACTTCCTTTGCCTGCAGAGGTTGTTGAGCTTAAATCATTAGCAAATTGTTCAAAGATAACCAATGTGCGAGCAGGGTCAAAATCAAACACGTAGGCATTTTCTTTACGAAATTGTTGTTGCCCATAATGGAAAAGACACGGATTTTGGGCTCGGAAGGCTGCCTGCATATAAAGAGACGGACTATTTACATTGCTTAGCATTAAAACTGCCGTCCATTCGGGAATGGTAATACCTGTTGTTAATTGACCGACTGATAATGTAATGGTTTTATCGCAAGATTTAATTGCCTCTAGAACTTTGTTGTATGATTTTTGTGTTTCTATAAATTCGTCTTCATTTATTTTACCATCACCAGCAGCCAAAACAACGTGATAGTCTTTAAATATTGGATGAGTGTTTAATTTCTTTTTGAGAGCTTTGGCACTGTCAACACGATTAAGAAGCCAAAATGTATGTTTTAATTCATCCCGAAGCTCTGGTGTTGAAAATGGAAATTTTGTTTGCGAAACTAATGCGTCTAAAAATTTATCAACATCATTATCGTGCAAAAAATTACCGTCAGATTTAGTGGCAAAAAACTCATTTAAATCAAACGCGTAGTTTTCATTCTCTCCATCATCATTAAAATCAGCACCTTGTTTTAGTTTATCGGCAATGATGCTGGACATTTGATAAGTATATAAGTTTAATTTTGGCAAGGTAGCATACGGATTTTCTTCTTCATTCGAAGGATTCCATTCGTTTTTAGCTTTTTGTTCATCGGCATAAGTCCAATTGTAAATAGCTTCAGATTCAAATTTAGCGTTTGCCAATGCCTTGAATGGTGTGCCAGATAAATGAAGTGTGTATTTGCGATGAATATTATCTAAAGCGATATCTGCTCTATAAGTGTCAATTCCCTCGTGTGCTTCATCAATAATCAATAAATCCCACTTTAATTTGGATATATGGTTTAATTTATCATATTTACCGCCAAATTCTATTGCCCCTTTAAGGTCTTGCAGTGATACAAATTCTATATATTTTCTTGCTGACGCAGGCAAATTTTCCCTTTTAACAACAGAGGGTTTGTCTTTTAAGGCATCTGCCTGACTAATAAAATAGTATCCTGATTGTGTTCCTAAGAACTTTTCATAATCACTATACCACGAAGTGGCAATAGCAGGACGATGGGTAACTATTAGGACTGTTTTAGCATCCAATTGTTTGCACAAATCATATGCGGATAGTGTTTTTCCAAAACGTGGTTTGGCGTTCCATAAAAACTCAGCATCTTCTTCCGTATGATTTTTAAAGTAGGCTTTAGCTTGTTCAACGGCTTTTTGTTGTTCTTCTCTTAATTTGTATTCGATGACTGCGTCTGTCTGTGACACTCCGCGATTAGCTCGGAATTCATCAAATCTTTGTTTTGAAACCTGTGGCAAAATATGAAACCATTCTGTGCCCGTTTTGCGTTCAATACCTACTTTTTTCAGATATCCGTGAAAATCCGTATCGTGAAAAATATCGCCTGAACCATCATCGTATATGGCATTGGCTTTCCATTCTATTTTATATTCTATATCAGCGGTTTGAGTTTGCTGGCGAATACGAGTATCAACATCTTGCTCGGTAAAACCAATTTTAGTCCAGCCATCGTGGTCTTTAATTTGCGGAGTTGTATAAGCATAACACATCGGCACGACTTTTTTGCTGGTTTTGATATTTAATTTAGTCATCAGCTTTACTCCTTGTAATTGACGATATTAGATTCGTCTTTACATTGAATTTTATTTTTTATAAAAGTTACGATGTCAGAAGGAATATTATATTTTTCAAAAAGTTTTTCATCAATTTGCTCTATAGATAGCTTCCACCAGTCTTCTGAATAATCCTGTATTGGAATATAAATCCATTTTTCTTTTGAGTTATCTTGAGAGTTTTTATTTGCAAACAATAATGCTCGTAAAAATCTTGTCATTAAATATTTTGCGTGTTTTTGAGCTGTTTCAAAGTCATCAAATATACCACATTCTAGAAAATTTTCTGTACATATTTCTTTGGGAGAAGCAATTACTATATCAGAATAGGCTCCACCTAAAAAATTAGAAGAAAAGTTTCCCCAAGCCTTTCCTACAAAAACCTTATATTTATAACAAGCTGTGGTTTTTTTAGGAATGGGGTAATCTTGTGGGATAAAGCGAATTACTTGTTTTCTGTTTTCTAATCCATAAATACAGAAATCTGTATTATGTTGTCGTTCATTATACACCTTTGGTAATTGATATTTATTTGGATTATTAAAAAAATCAGTACGTAATCCATAAGGTTTTAATGAAGATACAAAAGATGACAATGTTTGAAAATTATTACTATTAATTATAATTTGTACAAGTTTCTGAATTTCTTCAGGTTTTTCAATTTGAGAACTATCGTAATTTAAATGAATAACTTGTGGTGCTTCATCATTAATATAAACATATTGTTTTCCATTTAATCCATTATCAAAACCTTTTTTCCACATAATGATATTAGTCCATTCTGCTCCAGAAACATCTTTAAAAACATATTGCTTATTATTTATAAAAACAATTTGCTTATCTTCTTTATTTTCAGGATTGTTTAATGTTTTTAGATTATTTGCATTTTTAGGTTGTTGCCATCCTGTTGGAAAAATCATTATAACAAGATTGGAGATATGTTTGGCTGAAATATAAAAATTTGGATATATTTGTTGGTGATTTTCTCCTTGATATGGAGGATTCCCTATTACAACATCAAATTTCATTGTTTTATCTCCTTTCAGGTCTCTGAAATTGAAGACCTGTTTTGTCCGCCAGTTTTTTATGCGGCAATTGATTGGAAAACTAAGAGTTGGTAAATTGTCAAAAAGCTCGTACTGGGCTTCGTCAGCCGTATCAAAAGGAGCACATTCTTTTAAGCCATCCATTTGCCAGATGTTCCAAGCCAGAATATTTGCTATTTGTTTGATTTGGTTGAGATTTGGCTGTTTGCCAAAATGGTGTTTATAAAAATCAATGAAGGTATAAAGTAGATTTTCTCTGGCTAAGAGCAGGTTATCTCCTTGAAATTCATAACCATAGGTTGCCTCATATGCTCTTTTTGCCCATTTAAACCAATCTGCTTCATTGTCTGTATTTTCACAAATCACACGCAATTTACGGTCAATAATGCCGATACGTTGATTAACAACCAATACTTCTCCAGTGGTGGTGTCATAACGAGATGTGAGAAAAGGAGCTTCTCCACAGGTGATTTCCAACCGTTTGGAATCAACATATTTTTGCCAAGTTTTCTTTCCTGAAAAGTTGATTTTTTCAAGATTTGTTAACCAATAGTGTTCTTGCTTGGTATTAAAGGCATTTGTATAACCCAACCATTCGTCATCGCATAAATTGTTCATATCGTTACAAATCCACGATGGTGTAAATACCTCTGCGGATTTTCTGGTGCGATTTTGTTGCTCTTCTTTACTTTTTGCTGTTCTGGGTTGGATGATTTTGGTGTTTTCACCTGTGATTAGTTCTGGTAATATTTCTTTTTCAGCAGTGTATAAACTGCCATATTGAGCGTAACCATCGCACGCCCAGCGAATATAACGTCCTGTTGTTTTATCTTGCAGTAATAGCTTTAAGAGATAGGGGCTCTTTTCCCTAATGTTTTGTTCTAATATATCAATGTCGTTTTGTGGGCGAGGATTGTCTTGAATATTGAACAGATACACAACATTTGGGGGCAAAAAACGGTTATGTGTTTCACCTTGTAAATCATCTGTTGTGTTAGATGATGAATTATCAAATGCTTTATCCTCAAAACCCACCGTTTTATTTCCGTAGCACAGAAAGGATACGCAAAATACCCGTGGGCAAAACCTTAAAATGCTTGCTTTTCAAAAGATTGGTGTTAATAATGTAGATGGATTTTATTGGTATATGAATGTGTAACTGCTACGGAAATAAAACGGTGGGTTTGTTTCCGTATTGTCTTTTTATACGCTATCGTCAAATCAGATAAATATAAATGAATTTTATAAAGGATTGACGATGATTTACGGCTATTGCAGAATTTCGACAGAACATCAGGTGGTAAGTAACCAAAAGCACGGCATACAAACTTTTGCTGATGACAATAATCTTCAAATCGATAAATGGGTTGAAGAAACAATTTCTTCCAGAAAACATTTAAACGAGCGAAAACTCGGAAAATTGCTTAAAAAGCTCCAAAAGGGGGATATTCTTATTGCAACTGAATTATCCCGACTGGGAAGAAATTTGCTTGAAGTAATGGGAATTTTACAAAATTGTCTTGAAAAAGGGTGTCAAATATGGACTTTGAAAGAAAATTACAGGCTTGGGGCAGATATACAGAGTAAGGTACTTGCTTTTGCTTTCTCTCTTGCGAGTGAGATAGAACGCCAACTTATTTCAGATAGGACAAGAGAATCATTAAAAAGAGTGCGGGCGGAAGGAAAACATATTGGTCGTCCCAAGGGGAGCACATATAGAAAGTTGGCGAAAAAACATAACAAAATTGTAGAACTTTTGGAAAAGAAAGTGTCAAAAGCTGAAATAGCCAGATTGCTTGATTGTGATTGGAACACATTACATAGATACATTCAGGAATGTATTATTGATAAACCTAAAATAGCATAAATATCTTGACATTTATAACTTTTAATGTTATATGTTTTAGCAGATAGGATGACTATAAAATACATTAAGCGTTTTCACGCAGGAGTTTCTCTGGTTGTATTTGCTGTCATCCTTTATCGTTTTAAAATCCCGAGATTTTTCCCTTTTAAATATTTCTCATTGAAAGAATCTATCTTTCTTAATTCTTTCAGCAATTTAGGAGCATTCAAATCTCCAACCATACGGTATATTAGATTATGCACCTTTTCAGGTCTATTCTCTTCTGCAACAACAAGTAAAGAACCATAATGAAATATTTTGTTGCGATACATCCTAATTCTGTTTAATTTATTAAAAATTCTTGATAGCACACTAATATCTTTACAACCATCAAAAATTTCTTGCAATATTTGAGGATGCTTTTTCCATATAACATCATTGTATGCAGGCAAAAACAAATACACCCAAAATCCTAAACTTAATTCGGATATGATATGATTTTTATCCTTTGAACTCTTTTTCGTATCTTTAATATGAGTAAGAGCACTTTTCATATTATCCCGATTTCTGCCGATGATATACTCATCTTTAAAAATCCAGTCATCTCCCAAATGTTTTGAAAATATCTTATCAATCTTGTTTCGCAGGATGATTTCAAAATATGATAATGAGGAATAAAAAGATTCCGCCAATTCACAATTAAACAGATGACAAGCAATGGCATTTTCTTTACCGATGCCTTTATATTTAGCCAATCGCTTTTCTGATAATAAATCTGTTATTTCATCCATTTTACCGAGTCCCTTTATAAATTTAGTGTATTATAACTATCTCTATTTAAAATAAAATGAATCTTCCTGAAATATTCAAAAATACATAATTATTCATATTTTTCGTCAGATTTTTGATGGCGTTGGACTGGATAAGCAATATCGTGTTTATTCATTGAGAGCGACTTGCCTTACCAAATTAATGGATGCCAATTATCCCCTGCCATTAATACAACAAATTTCAGGGCATAGTTCCATTCAAACTCTATCAATTTATTATAGGACAAATCCCAAAAATATCCAAAATGCTCTGGAAACTTTGAATTTATAGCTTTTATCGTTTTGCCAAATTAGCATTTAACACAACAGATTCAACAATTTTTCTGGCTAATTCTGTTGCATTCCAACCTGCACTGTTAAAGTTATAGGTAGATTTCAGCCCGTGCGGAGCATCTAAAAAAGTGATAAGAGCAGAATCTTGTCCTTGATAACTGAAATGTCCCAAAAACGTTGTAACGACATCATCAGGATTATCTAATTTGTAATCTGTTGCCGTTAGACCATAGATAGGGATGCCTTTAATGTTTATTTTCTTGGCTGTTCCCTGAGTAACATTTTTCCTTAATTCTTCCAATTCTTTTTTACCTGCAGATTTGATGAAAGCAGTATAATCTTCAATAAACTGCTGTGTGGTTGCCAATTTTTCTTTTTTCAAAAGCTTCATAACATTGTTGGGGGTATAAGAATAATCCTTATTATAATCAAAATTTTCTAAAATACTGATGGATGCAGAATTCAAAACTTCATTATTTTTCAAATTTACTAAAATAAAAGCACCTCCTGCGGCATTAAATTTTTCAATTTCTTCCGCCAACACACCATAATTTCTTTTACAAGTGGCTTCTTCTGTATTGCAAATTTCCGCAAAAGATTTGTTGTTGACAATATTTTTATGAGAACATCCTATTAGAAACAAAGAAACTATCAAGAAAACTACTTTTTTCATATTATTTCCCCTTTTCCGTTAAAACGTTCTGCAATGTTTGATGAGCAACCTGACACCAATGAGTGTAAATGTAAGGAAGAGTATTACGAGTTTCCTCGCCTAACAACTCTTTTTTTACCTCATCATAAAATTCTTTACGAACGATAAGTTTGTTTCCAAAGCCCATTCCGATGCGTCGCCATTTTTCAAAAAATTCTTCATCAAGCCCTCCAGTCCACGGATAAATTTTTGTTATCGGAGAAAAAATAGTTTGGACTTCATCTACAATTTCATTATTCAAAAGTTCAATGAAATATTGTTTAATTTCATTATCTTCAACAACAAAAAAACGGGCTGTTTTTGCAAATCCCATTCCTCCTGGAACCGTAGCCGCAACAAACATTATATCATTTGGATTAATCTGTTTGAGAGTCTGCAAATTCAGTTTTTGAAACAAAAATCCGTGCTCATCTATTTGTTCTGGATAACTTTCTTCAAAAGAAAATTCACGAGGGTCTTCCACCATTTTTCTTGCTGTAAAAGACAATTCTCGTTTGCACCCACATAAATACAAATCAATATTGGGAAAATCATTTCTTAAATTTATATCTATATGACAACCCAACCATTCATCAGAATAAAAAAGAGATTGTCCGAAATTAATTTTCATCGGATATGTTTTAAATAGATTTATCTCAACAGTTAAGTCAAATTTATGATTTAAGAAATCGCTATTATACACTTTCAAATATTTTGAAACAAAATATTCTTTTGAAACAAGCGGCTTCTCCCCGTTATCATCAACCACAGAAGTTTCTTCATCGTTTATCCTAATCGTTCCGCTATCTATATGAAATTGAATATAGTCGTCTATATAATAATAATCTTTACGAACAGATTCGGCTTTGTCAAAATTTATTCCAAATCTTATTCCAAGTAGGCTCAAGCGAATACTATTAAGACTAAAATCAACGCGAATCATTTCTCTTAACGAGAAGAACCATTCAAAAAAGAAACGAAAATAGTAGTTTTTACTGAAAAACAAGACTATTTCGCTGTTCAGATAATTCTTATAACCGAGAGAATAAAAGTTTATTAGACTTTTCAATAAGTGTATGCAAATACCGTGGTTATCATCAAATCTTTTTATAATCATTGATTTTCACTCACTTTACTAACGATAGGCATTCATTTTTCTTATCAGAAGCTTTTATTTGATAACAATAACTTCTCTGATTTTTTAATCTGGCCAGACAATAGTTCTTATCATCACCATTTTTTATTTGATAACAGTATGAAACCTGTCCTTTTTCCACAGCTAGGCAGTTATTTTTCAAATCATTATCTTTAATCTGATAACAATTCGCTTTTGCTATTGCAGGAAGCAAAGCGATACAGGCGATTATCATTAAAAGCTTTTTCATTAATTTTTTCTCCTTATATCAAATCAATCCTTCTGCCGCCCAGAGAATCGTTTGAATTACTGGTAGTCGCACTTGAAACAGAAGCACTAACGGCATTTTCATTCGCCCAGTCTCGTAAATCCTTAAAGTCTTCCTGTCGCATTTTTGCCATCGGTATCATTCTCTTAATAACTGTTTCAAAATCCTGCATTGATAAATCGGCATTAATATCTCCGTTGGCTTTACGAGCATAAGCTTCCATCAAGGCATCCTTTACCCAAGCTTCGATTTCTGCACCTGCCAATCGAACATTGGTTCCATAGTTATCTTCACCAGACATCTTAGCTAATTTATCCAAATCAAAGTTTGCAAGGTTTCTGCCTGATTTGCCGATATGAATCTCTAAAATCTTTTTGCGTTCTTCAAAATCGGGCAAATCTACAAAGAAAATCTCGTCAAATCGTCCTTTACGGAGTAATTCTGGCGGTAGATTCCTGATATTATTGGCGGTTGCAAAGGTAAAAACAGGAGACGTTTTATCCTGCATCCACGTCAGGATATTGCCAAACACCCTTGAAGATGTCCCGCCGTCACTTCCGCCACCAGATAGACCTTTTTCAATCTCATCAATCCAGAGTACGCACGGAGCAATAGCTTCAGCCGTTTTTAAGGCTTGTCTGATATTCGCTTCCGAATCACCGACATATTTGCCGAATATCCTTCCCATATCTAGCTTTAATAACGGCATACTCCACGCACTGGCAATGCATTTGGCTGTTAATGACTTACCGCAGCCAGGAATACCAACCAACAAAACACCTTTGGGCGGGTTTAAGCCAAAGGCTTTGGCATCTTCAGAAAAGGTTTTGCCTCGCAATTCAAGCCATCTCTTTAAGACTGTCAAACCACCGACATCTTCTAATGACAGCTTGTTTTCAACATATTCCAGAATACCGCTCTTGCGGATAATCTGTTTTTTCTCATTTACGATGCTTTTGATGTCGTTAATGTCCAATTTATGGTCTTCAACCAAGGCTCTCGCTAAACAATTCTCTATTTCAGCATAAGTTAAGCCCAAAGAAGCATTGGTCAAAGCTGACAAGGTTTCCGCAGAGGTATCAACTGAAACACCTTTCATTCCTTTATATTGATTAATAAATTTAGAGATTTGCTCGCTGACCTCTTGTCTGTTGGGTAGAGGATAATCCAAAACAGTGATTTCTGAATTGATACTACCGTCTATCTCAGATTTTGAAGATACCAAAATGCAGTTGCAACGATAACCATTAGTGCGGATATTTAAGGCAAACTCCTTTAATCTCCGTTGAGGAGCTGGACCTGCTCCAGAGGATATAAAGGGTACAATGTCATAAAATACAAAAATTGTCGGCTTCTCGGTCTTTGCAATGCTTTCACAGGTATCAATTGCGGTTAAAAGAGTATCTGCTCTACCATCAACTTGTTTATTGTCAGATTTCAATCCCGATGCAATGCTCCAAGTAATTAAATCGTGTCCTAATATTTTGGCAACCAGTTTTAAATCCATCGTTAAACGGTCTTCCTCGGTTGATTTAATTAAAATCAACGGATATCTGGCTTTTAAGTAATTTTGTAATTCATCAACAAACTTCATTTATTTTCTCCGATTGTTTGTATAAACCTGTTATTTGGACGTTATTGCCGTTAATAACTATTTCGGTATTCAGCCAAGGTTTCAATTCCTCTTTCTTTATCCGATTGCCATTGACAACCAACTTTTTACCGTAAAAAGGATGAGGAAGATTTTTATTATACCTACCCAATAATGTGGCATCAATTTGGGTTAAAAGTTGTTTTTTAATCGTATCTGCTTTTATTTCGTTCCAAGTAAAGCCCGAAAACAGCAACACATCTAAATCCTTACGAATAAGTTTAAGTAGTAAGCTAACCTGTTTAACCTGCAACAAAGGTTCGCCGCCTGTTAAAGTAATTCCTCGAATATTTTGAGTTTGATTGATTTGTTCAGCCAATTGTGCAATATCTATGTCAAAACCACCTGTTTGGCTATGTGTCAACTGATTAAAGCAACCATCACAATGAAACGGGCACCCCTGAGTCCAAATAACGAAACGATTATCAGGGCCATTGACCGTGGAACATTCCATTATGTGATGAAGGCGGATAGTTTTGGTCATAGTTCCAACCTTCTTTTCGGGAGATATTTTTTGAGCGAATCAATAATTTCAGAGTAATTTCGCTCTTCTGCTAATGACAGGGCTGTTTTTCCATCAATATTTTTGATGTTAATATCAGCTCCATTTTCAAGCAATAATTGGACGATTTCTTTATTTCCACTAGATACTGCTATTAATAATGCCGTATATCTGTCTTCATTTTGAAGATTGGCATTTGCTCCTTGTTTTAGCAACAATTCCACAATTTCTTTATTTCCATTTTCTTCAATATTATCAATGCTGCCACTAATAGCCATAATCAAGGCTGTATTCTCATCATAACTTTGCAAATCAATGTCAGCCCTATATTCCAAAAGTAGTTTTGCGACTTCTAGATTTCCCTTTTCACAAGCATACATTAGTGGGGTTTTCAGCATAAAACCCTGCCTATTGACATTAGCTCCGCTATCTAGTAATAGCTTTACTATATCTGTGTATCCTTTTTCGCTAGCAACAATTAATGCCGTGTTTCCTAGCAGGTGTCCTTTTTCTGTTTCTGCTCCATTGTCTAACAACAATTTTACAATATCGGTATGACCTTCCAAACAAGCCCAGTATAACAGCGTTGTAGAGCGTCCGTTTATAGCATTTATATCAACGCCATTTTTTAAGAATGTTTTAACAGCTGATATATCCCCATTTTTAACGGCTACAGTTAAATCTTGATTATTTTCAATTATAGAATTCATAATTCCAGCTTTCTTCTGTTCTGGTTATTGTTATCAAGCTCTAATTTTCTTTTAGATGCAGAATTAATCACATTTCGTTTTCGTCTTGTCGTCTGTGAAGTTGGCTCAATGGGAATCTCTATGGAAATTTCAGAAACGTCATTATCTTGTGTTTCAGAGATACCCTCATCCATAGAAAAATTTGTATTTTTCTTTGTTTCCTGTCTTTCATCATATTTTTTTGCCGCCAAGGGAATGAATATCATCGCAATTACGCAGAGTATGGTTTCAAAAATATGATTTTCTTTTAAGTCCTTGGGATTATAATTTTCTAAAATACTTATCATTCCATCACAGGCGTATCCCCGTGTCCCATCATCAAGATTATCAAGAGGTGTTTTGCCTTGATTGTTTCTGATGTCCCGATTTGCTCCGTTTTGAAGCAAATATTTAACCATTTTTTCTCCATCAGCTGAACAACTGCCATTGGAAGCATATTCTAAAATGCTATCTCCGTTATTGTCTTGTGCATTTACATTGGCGCCTGATTTTATAAGCATTTCTGCCATAGCAAAATTACGTCTATGTACAGCCCCCATCAGAGCTGTTTCTCCATCAACGCCATTCCCATTGACATCAGCACCGTGTTTGAGTAAAACCTCAACGACTTTTATGTTGTCGCTTTTGGCCGCACATATTAAGGGAGGTACAATGATATTTACTTCTATATAAGAAGAATAGCTCTGTCTACTTTCATAAGCACCTTTGATGTCCAAACCTTTTGCTATCTCTTTTTCTACCTTTTCAGGTGTTGTTTCTAACAGGTGACTAGACCACCAGGAACAATCACGCATATAGCCATACCCATTCTGGATATTAGAAAAAAGAACTAAAAAGATAACAAAGGTAAATTTAAGAATATTTTTCAAGGTGCTATATTTCTCCGCAATTTATATTTTCTTACCTATTCCAAATCATAAATTTTCAGCATACTGCCATCATCTGGTTCATAATATTCTTCTGTCCATTCAGTATTCAGTTCAACATCAGCAGAAGAAAGCATATTTTCTAAAGCTTCGGTGATAGATTGGCAGGATTGCCCTTTAACGCCGCTTACACTTTCAATAACACGTCCATTTTGCAACTTAACAAGCAGACTTTTTTCATACACCGTCCCAAACTTTATTTCAAAACCATCGGAATTCTCTGCCAACAAGCAACTATGCCCATTCTGTTCCATCTGCTTTACAACTTGTTGAGCGGCACATTTAACATACTGCTTCTGAATTTCTTTCCCCATTCGTCTGGCAATGCGTTCTTCAGACAATGACATATTATGCTTTTCTACACTTAACTCATAATGATTGCCAAAATCTTCCATAAAATAGTTAAACCCATTGCTTTCAGCAACAATGGCAGGTCTTTCTTCAGATGCTATTCCTAATGATTTGGCGTATCCTGAATCATAAGAATAAACGACACTATCTTCATATCTCAGCCCTAGATTACTAAACGTTTGGGTAATTAACTTTCTATCTGTGTATTGGAATTTAAAACTTGTGCAATGTGACATTATTTTTCACTGATTAATATTGGTTCTGTACTAATTTATTATATTTCTATTTTTCGTCCCTGCCGTTTTTTTACAGAATTCTTGGACTTTCTTACAGAATTACGACTTTGTGATGATGCAGAGCGAGTATTATTCAAAACTGAATTTTCCAAATTTGCGTTATCTATCCTATTTTGATTTTTATTGTCTTCGTCATCAGACGCTTGATAATTTGCCGATACATCCCTTTTTAAGAAAATTACCCAACCTATTTGAGCAATTAGCCATATCCATAAACATATACCACCATTGTTCTCTATTGTTTCACTCAAGACAAAAACAGAGAAAATAAATATTATAAATGGAATCCCGCCCCATTTAGCACACCAAATCGCAAACTCAATATTCTCGCGGAGTTCCTTTTGTACATCGCAACCACACCACGGACAAGTTTCAGCCGTATTTGAAATTTTTCTTTTACAACAAGGACAAGATATTAACATTACATTTTCCTTTTTTTGAATAATTTAAAGAACAGTAAATTATACGCAGATTCCTGTCTGCCGTTCTCTTCCTCTAATTCCTACGAAAACCAAGTATTTCAACAGATTAGGTATATAATATTCTTTTTTTCTTGCGTTTTTTATTTAACTGAGTATGTTAAAAATAAAAGTTCATTATTTTTCAACATATTAGCTTATGATTTCACTCTAATTCCAATAAATAAAAGAAAAAGGATTAGAGATGATATATGCGTATGTAAGAGTTAGTTCTCAAATACAAAATGAAGCTAACCAACACTATGAAATTGAACAATTTGCTGAAAAAAATAATATTCATATTGACGAATGGATTGAGGAAACCATTTCATCAGGTAAAGATTTGAAAAAAAGAAAATTCAATTCTCTTCTAAAAAAATTAAATAAAGACGATATTTTAATTACCACAGAACTTTCTAGAATTGGGCGTAAAAGTTTTGAAATAATGGGAATTTTATATGAATGCTTAAACAAAGGCTGTCAGGTTTGGACAACCAAAGAAAAATACAAACTTGGTGATGATTTAAATTCTCAAATATTAGCTTTTGCTTTTTCCATTAGTGCTAGCATAGAGAAATCATTAATTTCCGCAAGAACCAAAGAAACGCTTGCCAGATTAAAAAATTCTGGTGTCAAATTGGGCAGGCCGCAAGGAAGTAAAAATAAAAATTTAAAATTAGCGGGTAAAGAAAAAGAAATTAGAGAGTTGCTTGCCCAAGGTGTATCTAAAACGAAAATTTCTAAAATATATGGAGTTAGCCGTATCAGCTTGTATCATTTCATAAAAAATTACATCAACATTAAAGAGACGTAAATATTATGATTTGAAATGGAGAAATAAAAAACCAGAGTTGATACTCTGGTTTTATTATAGGATTATTGCTGAGCCAAATCCATCAAAAGTTCTTTTGCCGTGGAATTTTGGGTAATATCAGCAATATCAAAGGCATCAAATTCATATTCAGCACAAACATCTCCAATGAATGCTCCGTAATAATGAAGGAGAGCTATATTGTATAATTGATTATTAAAAGTGGCTACCATCAATGGTGTAATTCCCATATCATCAGGAATATTTGGAGATGCACCCTTTTCCAATAAATATTCAATCATTTTTCTGTTGTTTCTTTTGACTGCCATCATCAGTGCTGTTTCACCGTTCGCATTAACTACATCAATACCTTCACCCATTTCTAACATTCTATCTACCACAACAGTTTTCTCAAAAAATGGAATATTGGGATTCACAACCAAAGCCATTAAATGAGTATAGTCATCAATATGCTTAAATTTCATCGTGCTTCGGTCTATTATTTTGAGTAAATCCGTGTAATCAGCAGAAGCTAAAAAGTGTATCAAAAATGACTCTACATCAAACAAAGGCTCAAATTGCTTTAAATTGTCATACTCTGGAATTTCCTGCAAATGTCTAAGCACTTCGGCCAACTTCCTCTCTGCTTTCATATGATAAGGCAGTGGTTTAGATGAATTTAATATTAGGTCTATTTTTTCAATCAATTCTTCAAAAACTATATCATCTCGCATTTTTTAATCCTTTAACGCCATATTATATAAGGTTTTTGATAATTGTGCCTGCCATTGTGGTAATAATTTATTTTTATGTAAATTAACCAACAAAGCCCAGCTTGAAGAAATGCTTGGTTTTTTATTCTGCCATACCAGAGACCCTAAATAATTACTGCATTTATTTAAATAACGGGAACTAAAATCTCTTCGGCTCTTTATGTGGTGATTTTCCAGCAACTCATCTGCAATGTTCAAAAACATCTCTAAATATTGATTTTTCTTATTATTGTTCATCAAATCTCCTTGTTTGTGATAATTATATTTATCAGTTGGGAGTAGATAATTGTGAATTAAACAAATCTGAGCAGATATAAGTAGGAACTTCAATTCTATACTTACTGATGAATTTGTCCTTATTTGTAGGAAATGGAGAGATATAGTTATGCCAACCATCAATATTGTAAATCTTTTTAATTTTATAGGATGCTTTGAAATACAAGGATTTGAACATTTTAATGATGTAGCCAATGAATAGTGCCAATTCCTCAACATTATACTGATATATGGTAATATGAATATGATTTATACCATTGGATTGTTTTTCTATAATCCCTTGAAATGGAACTTGTATGTGTTTTAATTTTCTCCATTTGGAACCGTATCTCCAATGATAGTAGTGAGATAAAATTGATTTAAAATCTGTCTCTAATTTTACAGCATCTACAAAATTATTTGGATTTAAGGTAAATGCAAATAATCCGTTTGGGGTGTTGGGTGTCAATTGTTTATCTGAACTCATATCTATCCAGAGAGATTTTAATTGTTTTATGGTATTGGGAGTTTCTTGTGTTATTCTATTTTTAAATATTTTTTCACTCATTTCGTCCTCTATAATAATAAAGTTTTAAATATGGTTAGATTTATGGCTAGTTTTTAGCCATTTAGTTACTGTGATAGATTGTGGTATAAATAATTGAGAAAGTAGTTATTAAACATTCTTTCTCATTCTAATGTTCGTCTTATGCTCTTCTTACGCTTGTCTAACTATCAGCAACAATAGGGGAATTCCTTTTCTCCTATCAAACCTTATACCAATAAAAGGTTTAGATTATCGGTATCTGTTGCTGATGGCAAAATAATATCACATCAGCTTTTGGAGATGCAAAATTATTCTGATAAATTTATTTATCAAAATAACCCGAAAATTTATTTTTTTGATGATATGGCATAATACACTGATTTTATTTAATAAAAAAAGTTCGCAGAAATTTGACTTTTAAAAATTTTTAATGTAATATCTACTTTGTTCAATGAGGTGGTTTTATCCTCTATTCCTAAAATACATATCCATATTTATAGTCAGAATTGCAAATATAGTTTCAACTCGTATAGGGGATAACTATGATTTGCACAAATTACCAAGATAAAAATCCTAAAAAAATGATTGAAGTTGGAGAAGATATTTTCCAACTACTGATGTTATTATTAGAACTTGAACTGCAGAAGAATTAGGGGCTATGGATATGAAAGCGGTTATTTTGGCTCGGGTTTCAACCGAGATGCAGGAAGATGGGTTCTCATTGGATGCACAATTGGACAGGTTGAGAAACTATTGTTTACTCAAAAGGCTTGAAATTGCAAAGGAATTTACCTTTGTTGAGAGTTCATTCCACGGTAAAAGGACTAAATTTTACGAAGCGGTTAATTACATTAAACGGCAAAGTAAGCTGACGGCTCTTGTTGTTGATACCGTTGACAGGTTGCAAAGAACCTTTAATGAGTTTCCGATGTTGTTGGAACTTGTTAAAAAAGAAAAACTTGCCCTTCACTTCTTTAAAGAAGGGTTGGTGATTGATAAGAACTTCAAAAGTTCTGACCTTGCAATGTGGCAAATGCAAATTTTGTCGGCAAATATGTTCGTCAATTCAACTCGTGATAATGTTAAGCGTTCTGAGGAGCGAATGCTCAATGAAGGATTGCTCCCAGGGCCTGCTCCGATTGGATATTTGAATACCAAAGATGCAAATGGCAAGAAGACCATTATCATTGACCCTGACCGTGGACATTTCATCAAAAAATTATTTGAAGAGTATTCCACTGGGTTATTTTCAATGGATGAATTGGTCAAAAAGTCCAAGAACTGGGGATTGCGAAACCGTAAGAGTGGTAACCCGATTACCAAAGCCCAATTTGCAGATATTTTGCAAAACCCGTTTTATTATGGCGTGATGTACTACAACAAGAGCTATTTTCCGCATATATACGAAAAACTCATTTCCAAGGAGTTGTTTGATAAATGTACCGAAGTACGGACAGGAAAATTCAAACGGACTTCAAAGCATACCAAAGAACCCTACATTTTTCGAGGGTTGGTTCGTTGCAAGTATTGTCTTTGTTTGCTTTCTCCATATACGAAGAAGGGACAATATGTCTATTTGCGGCACACTGACCTCAAAAATTGCGAACACTGCACAAATGTCAGTGAAAAAATTCTACTGAAAGAAGTAGAAAAAGCCCTTGCATCAATCAGCTTTGATGATGAGCTGAAAATCGCTCTGGCGGATGCATTAAAAAAACGCTATGAAGCCACACACGGCAACAATCATTATCAGTTGGAAAAGAATCGGAATCAGTTAGCGGATGTTGAAGAAAATCAAAAGAAACTTTTGGATTTGCTGATTGCGGGAACAGTTCCTGCCGAAGTATATCGCTGTAAAAATGCCGAGTATGAAACGGCTAAAATTGAGCTTCAGGCGAAAATTGAACAATTGCAGACACCTGATAACTCTGTTGAACGGGCGATTGATAAGGTGTTGAATTTCAGCCAAAATTCTTTTGCGATTTTCAAAAGTTCGCAAATTGAAGAAAAACGCCGTATTTTAAATATCGTTTTTGCGAACTTTTTGATGGATGGAAAAAATCCTGAAATATCAATGCATAAAAACTTCAAGCTCCTATCAAAAATAGGAGCTTGTAAAGATTGGTGCCCTGGAGAAGACTCGAACTTCCACTACCTGAGGTAACATGCACCTGAAGCATGCGCGTCTACCAATTCCGCCACCAGGGCTTAACAACGGATATCCTTTTAACGCACTTCAAAATAAATTGCAAGCATTTATTTTAAAAATTTTCAAGATATCCATAAGAATTTAAAAGGAGATAGGTTCCCAGGCAAAGGCGATAGATGACAAACGGCAGAAACGTTGATTTCTTTAGCCACCACATGATGATGTAAATAGCCAGAATGGAGAAGATGAACGAATAGGTTATACCGTCCATGGCATAAATGATTTCCTGAAAATTGCCGGCGGCGTAAAGTTCCCAGCCGACGAGCATTCCGGCGGCGGCAATGGTCGGAATTGACAGCAACATGGCAAACTTGGCGGCTTCGCGGCGTTCCATTCCCAAAAAACGTCCCATGGTAATGGTTATGCCTGAGCGGCTGGTGCCGGGAATAAGCGCCAGGCACTGAGCCAGACCGATGAGCAGAGCGTCGAGGGCGGTCAGATGTTTTATCTGGCGGATGGTCATGCCGAGTTTGTCGGCAATAAACAGAACAATGCCGAATCCCAGAATCGTCCAGCCGATGATACGGCTGTCCCTCAGCCACTCCATGCCGTAGGATTTGAGCGCCAGTCCGGCAATAACAGCCGGAATTGTTCCGATAACAATCAGCCAGAAGAGCTTGGAACCGGCATTTTTGAAATTGGGAATGAACCAGGTTTTGAAGACGCCTTTGAGCATCATCCAGATTTCTTCCGAAAAGTAAATCATGACGGCCATAATCGAACCGACATGCATGGCAACGTCGAGTGCCAGTCCCTGATCGGGGAAAGACGTGAATTTTGAAAAAAGAATCAGATGTCCGGAGGAACTTACCGGAAGAAATTCCGTCAAGCCCTGAAGGGCGGACAGAAGCAAAATTTGTATATTAGTCACTTTTTACACTCTTTCCTGTTTAATGCCGAAAGCATTTAAAATTCTTTTTTTGAGAGCCAGCGGGGAAATCGGTTTGACCAGATATTCCTGTATGCCCAGATTGCGTGCGTCGAGAACGGTTTTTTCCTTGGTGTCGACGGTAATCATGATTATGGGCAGGCTTTTCAGGTGGGGATTGTTGCTGTTTTTCAGTTCGCGCGCCAGTTCAAGGCCGGTTTTGCCCGGCATTTGCTGGTCGAGGAGAATTATATCTATTTTGAAACTGTTGAGCAATTCGACGGCTTCCGCGGCAGATGCGGCTTCGCGGGTGTTTTTCATACCGATTTGATACAGGGCGGTTTTGATGAATGTCCGCGAGAATTTGTCGTCATCGACGACCAGACAGGTTAAACTGTCCCAAGCCAATTGTTTATGCGCGTTTTCCATGACTACCTCGATATCAGCTCTCCGATTTGTTTCAAGTTTATAATAATTGTTTATAAATTAAAACAAAAATCAGCGTTATTCATATGTAATAATGATTCGGGCGTGAAGCGCACGCCGTTGAGCGACGCGCCCCAATGCAGGTGCGGGCCGGTAACGCGTCCGGTTTTGCCGACTTCGCCGATGACCTGTCCCTGTCTGACATAATTACCCGCTTTGACGGAAACTTTTTTCAGATGCGCGTAGATGGTAAACAGCTGGTGGCCGTGGTCGATGACGACGGTGTTGCCGGAGTAAAAGTAATTGCCGCCGCTTAACCGGACAATGCCGTTTGACGCGGCTTTGACCGGGGTTCCTTCCGGAGCGGCGATATCGGTGCCCTGATGCGGGTTCATCTTTCTGCCGTTCATTATCCGCTGTCCCCCGAAATGGCCGCTGATACGTCCTTTGACCGGCATAACAAAGCCTTTTTCCCAGTAGTTTTTGTTTAGTTTGTCTGCCAGGGCTTTTTTGAGGTCGCCGCGTTCCCGGCCGATTTCATTCTGGTCTGCGGCCGAGGGCGTAACTTTCTTCTGCGGTATGCCTTTAATGTCCTGAATATCCCATTTGGTCGCGGCGACGTTCAGGGAATAGTCTTTGGCAGCGCCTTTGGCATTGATGACTGTCAGCTTTTTTTCCGGAGTTTCGTCGCGGCCGAAGGCCAACAGAAAGTTTCCCGACGGAGAAAGCATATATTCCCGGCCGTCAAGCAGAATTTTTTCGGCGCCGGGGGCATAGCCTTTCAGAATTTCGCCCTGTGCCGGCTTGCCGCAGAGTTCCAGCGCTTCAGTCCCGGCAGGGAGCAGCGCCGTCAGAAAACAAGTCAAACAAATCGCCTTGTAGAGTGTCATTTTTCTTTCGTTCCGTTTTGGTTTTGATACTGCCGTCAATAAAACGGATTTCCAGCGACGGACTTTTCTGCGCCTGCGCAACGGAGTAGACCGTTTGGCGGCGATTGTCCCGGACCCAGGCGAAACCGCGGCTTAGAACCGAATCTATTGAAACTGAATCCAGTCTAAGCGACAAATTCTTTAAATTTTCTTGCTTTTTTTCAAAAATATTCAAAATGTAATACGGGCGCAGACTGGTTTGGGCAATCTGGTTTTGTTTGTTTTTAAGCATGTTGCCGAATGCCAGCTGCAGGCGTTCAACGCGGTCATCCAGCTTTTGTCTGCTTTCGGCAAGTATCTGTTCCAGATTGGGAATGCCGCGGCTTAACCCGTCAAGCCGGCTGCGACGTTCTTCGAAGTAGCGGTTAACGGCGTTGGACAGACGGCTTTGTGCCGTACTGAGCGTTGCGGAAATTTCGGCTTTGACCGGAACCGCAAACTCGGCGGCACCGGTCGGGGTCGGTGCGCGCAGGTCGGAGACGTAGTCAATCAGCATGGTGTCCGTTTCGTGGCCGACGGCGGAAATAAGCGGAATTTCCGAATCATAGACGGCTCTGATGACAATTTCTTCGTTAAACGGCCAGAGGTCTTCAAGACTGCCGCCGCCGCGGGCGACAATCAGGACGTCCGGCCGGGGAAC
>ULTH01005220.1_pt1 | contig 39915 bp, 35 predicted proteins | sample 1957421 | NCBI WGS metagenome assembly ULTH01 (sample SAMEA4835729, study PRJEB28245) | human gut metagenome | biome: gut microbiome; material: fecal sample | place: Denmark | collected 2008 | reverse complement strand
AATGGTACTCCGGATTTGTGGGGCTTTGGAAACAGAGATGCTGGTGCAGAAGAAGACGATGATATGGATTATGAGGCATCCAATGCACAGATTTTGAAAAATAAGTTATTCTCTCAGGTTAAAAATATAAAAATATGTGATAAAGGTCTAAAAAAGTCTGAGTGCGGTTTGGCTGACCATTATTATTATGCAAACGGCTCAGTGGCAACAGAACTTGATAGTAAAGTCTCATCTCTTTCCATGATAGATGGAAGCGGTATTATTATACTTGTAAACAGTGGAGATTGCACAGAAGCACGAGGAACGGGGAAATATTTAACTAACATTTGCGGCTGGATATTTATCGATGTCAATGGTAAAAATGCACCAAATACACTGGGGAGAGATCTCTTTGGTTTCTATCTTACTAAAAATGGGATTATTCCGTCTGGTACACAGGATGAAACAACGTATTCCTTTACACATAGTACCGGTCATGGGCGTACGGCCTGGATAATTTTTAATGAAAATATGGATTATCTCCGTTGTCCTGATGATTTGAGCTGGGATGGAAGAAGCAGCTGCAAGTAGCATTACTTGACAAATTTTTTTGTTATCGTTATAGTAACTGTATGAGAAAGAACTTATCTAATTTAAATAGAAATTGGTGGCGCCTGTAGAAAGTACAGGTGTATAACGCATAAAATTTTTATGAAAGACCTGTACTATAAATTATGTACAGGTTTTTTAGTTTTTTAGAAAGGTTTTTAAAATTTTATGCAAATCAATTTAATAAATACATTATCCAACCCCCTCAAAGCAGCTGCACGTTTTGTTAATTCACAGGAACAGGCTTCAGGTCTTTCTACATCGCGGTTTATTCAGGATACAGGAACATGTCTTGTTCCGAAGGCAACTTTCGCACGCAGCAAGGCTGATTTGGCGGAAAATGCTGTTCTGGAACTTTCTGAGAGTGCTCTTGTTTATTTTGCTCCGGCTCTAATTGGTGAAAAGATTGCAAGAAAAGCGTTTTCTAAAAATCTTAACAAGGCTGAAAAAGAAATGGTTTCAATGAGTGCCCAAAAGCTTATGCAGATGAAAAATCCTGCGGCAAAAAAAGTTCTTCCTGTAAAAGCTGCAATTGCGCTTACTGCAATGCTTATTCCGTTAACAGAATTTACACTTAATTATTTTAAAAACCTTTTTACATTGAAAGTATTTAAAAAAGGCGACTTTAATACAATCGCAGCTCTGGACAAGTCGCCGGAAGACAAAGCTAAACAGAAAAAGGTTGAAAAAAGTGCTTATAAAAATATTAAAAGAGCCGGTGCTGTTTTTGCCGGATGTCTGGGACTTGGAGCTTTGATTGCTAAAAGAGGGCAAAACTCAAAAACTTTGCAGAATATTTCAGAATTTATTCTTGCTCCAGGGTCAAAACTCTTCAGCAAAAATAAAAATGCCGAAAAATTCTTTAACAAATATGCAAGCATAGACTTCGCATCACAAAACGGTAAACTTGTCTTAAGTAAAGGACAACTCACCTCCTGCGTTTTCATTGGGGGTGCCGGCTACTTTGGCGCATCAAAAGACAGAGGAAAACAAAACTTCCTTGAAACACTGTTCCGCTATCCGCTTGTCGGATTTTACATAATCACAGGAAGCGAGCTTTTTGAAAAAGGATTTAAAAAAATGCTTCAAAAGATGGGCAAATGTAAAGAAACTATTGACAAAAATCTTAATACCCCAAATTTTGATAAATTAGAAGAACTTGCAAAAAATCTTGCGAAAAAGAACGGTACAAAAGTTGAAGCAGAGTTTAAAAAGCTTGCTAAGCAGAAGGTTTTAATCTCCGGCGTGCCTTATCTTTTCAGTATCGGAGTTATGGGATTTTTTGTTGCAGGAATTTCAAATCTGTTTACAAAGTTCCGCTACCAACGGGATTCTCAGACCAATAAAGCCGTATAAAAAAGCAGGCAACATGCTGGACAGAATCCACCCTTACCCACTGGCGTGTGGCTTTAAATCTTATTCCATGAGCGGACTTTGCGGGATTTCTATGAGAGAAACCGGATTTTTCATCATTAAATAGCTGAAACTGGCACTTTGCAGCCTTTTTAGCTGTATCAAGAATTTCAGCGGCAAGCTCTTCTTCGCCTTGTTTTTTAGCAAGGTAGTAAGCTGCGATTAAACCTTCTGAACGCGCTCCGTCAGGATAAAAATGGTCGCCGTAGTTGTAGTAATATCCCCCTTCATAATCTATATAAGGACTATCATTTTTTTTGTAGCACCTTTCCATCATTGCTCTTGCATCAGTGTAGACAAAGTTCAGCCAGTCAGGTTTTTGAAATTCTTTATCCTCAGCCCACTCTTCTATCGCCTGCATCAGCCAGGCATCGGAAGGAAGTGCTGTAAATAAGTCTTTATAAAACTTCGGGCGTTCATTTACAATCCAGTCAAGTGCAGTTTTTGCCATACTACGTACTTCTTCTACCAGTTCTCTGTCTGCATCATTAGCTTTTCCCTTGTTTTTACCCGATGACTTTTCTGAATGTTTTAGGAAGTGATTTGCAAACAGTGCCAGCCCCAGAAGTGCTTCACCCGGATAGTAGAATGAGAAAGTTTCTTTTCTTTCCTCATCTGTTAATTTTGTCAAAGGGTTTCCGTCATTATAAGCCGGATGGATATAATATCCAAGGAGTTCTCCTTCCTGTGTCATACGGCTCATAATATGTCTTGCGTAACCTTTTATATATTTATCGTATGATTTGTCACCTGATGCAATTCTGTACTGCATCATCATAATCAATGCAAGCCCTGTTCCTCCGAGTTTGCCTTTGTTATTATAATGAACGTACATTGCTTTTTTCTTATGGTATGTATGTTCGCGTGAGATTGAAACAGTGAAGTCAATTGCACGCTTTGCAGCTTCCAGATATTTTGTATCGCCTGTCTGTGTATAGGCTCTAACCAGTGTTATTGCACCGCCGCAGTGTCTTAAATCATTATAATAAAGATTATCAAGAGGTCTGTTAGGGTGTTCGTGGTCTTTATTGTTGTCCTGAGAGCAGTCGTAGTAATACATAAATCTTCCGTCATCAAGCATATTTTCTATCAGCCAGTCTGATGATTTTATAAACTGTTCAAGAAGAGTTTCATAGCTGAAACTGTCATAGAGAATATTTCCGCGGTAGAGCGGCACACATTCATCTTTATAGGTTACGAAGGCTCTGCTTCTGAGTTTAAAAATTTCGTATTCCCCGCATGTTTTAAATATTTTCATGCGCTCGGGAATTTTATCGGAAAGTTGTCTTATCGGTGTCCGGCTTACTGCAAGCCTGAGCGCTGCCTGAAGCCCCATATGGCTGTTGATTGTTGCATCGGTCGGCATGTAATAATATGACATTTTTTCTTTTGTATTTTTCAGTTCAAGTCCGTTAATACCGATTTCAAACCTGTATTTGTCAAATTTTTCCTGCTGGAGCTGTTCTAAAGTTACAGGCTGGCGTTCGATTACGTATTCAATCAGGATGCGGCATTTATTTTCATCAGCAACGTTGAATTTTTCAAAGAATTTATTTTTTCTGAGGACTTCAATATTTCTGTTAATAGTCATCATGAGATTTTTTTTACGGTTGCCGAAGCGTATTGGAGCAAGCCCGCTCTGGAAAAGACTTATATAGGTCATAGAAAGATACTGGTCGTAATCCCAGATGCCTTCAAAATCAAGATCGCTTATATCTATATTTTCACCTGTAACAAGACCATGTCTGATACGTTTGAGGAGTTCATTTATTACACTGAAATCCTGCTTGTAAAAATTTCTTTCTATTCCATTTGCCAGCTTAAAATCCATGGTATCTGTTTCCCCGTATTCCCTGCCGAACGGTTGCTGCGCTTGGAACGCCGGATTGTTCGGGCAAAGTAATGTATTTATAGTATGATTTATATATGGAACTATTTTACATTAATTCTCAAGAATTTCTACATACACATGATTTAGATTTTTTGAAATCATACTTGGAAGGGCGGAGTTTTAAATCAGAAAAACGGCTTGTGGAATTTGCTCTGGGACGGTTTCTTGTTAAAACTGCCGCTGAAAAATTTTACGGAATTAAAGATACAGCTATTGTTATAAATAATTCCAAGCCTGAATTTGAACATGGCGGGCTGCATTTCAGTATAACGCATTCTGCCGGAGTTGTTATGGCGGTATTTGACAAAAACCCTTGCGGAATTGACTTGGAAGTTATGAAGCCGCGGGACTTTAAGTTGCTTTCAGCCCGATATGATAAATGTTTAACTACCGCGGAGGAGTTTTACAGTTTCTGGACGGAGCTTGAGGCTGGAATAAAGCTTCAAATGCCTGTATGTGGCAAATTCACCCGAAGATTTCAGGACAAATTTATGCTTACGGTTGTATCCCCGGAGGCTATTTCTTCGCCGCCATCTTGTACAAATCTTCCCGTTTCTTAATCATTGCCGGATTTTCAAGGTAATCTGTGTACCTGCTTCTTACATTTATAAATCCTTGCGGTGCTATTTCAATAATCCTGTCTGCAACGGTGTCTATAAACTGATAATCCTGTGATGTGAAAAGCACTGTTCCTGTATAGTCAATGATTGCGTTATTCAAGGCGGTAATCGATTCCAAATCAAGGTGGTTTGTCGGTTCATCCATTATCATAACATTCGCTTCTTCAATCATCATTTTTGCTAAAATACAACGGACTTTTTCACCTCCGGAAAGGACATTAACCTTTTTATCGGCATCTTCACCGGAAAATAACATTCTGCCAAGGTAGCCGCGCAGGAAATTTACATGCTGGTCTGGAGAATACTGTGCAAGCCATTGCATAATTGTCAGGTCTGATTCAAAATAAAAGTTATTGTCTTTAGGAAAATATGAGTGGGTTGCAGTAACTCCCCATTCTACGCTTCCTGCATCAGGCTGAGTTTTGCCTTCAATTATGTCAAAAAGAGTTGATATTGTAAGAGGATTTTTGGAAATAAATGCAACTTTTTCTCCCTGATTTATTTCAAAGCTCATATTTTTAAATAAAAGTTCACCCTCAATTGACTTTGTCAAACCTTTTACCTGAACAACATCTTTACCTGGTATTCTCTGGTAATTAAATCTTATACGCGGATACTGGCGTGAGGAAGGTTTTATTTCTTCAAGTGATAATTTGTCCAGCATGTTTTTTCTGGAAGTTGCCTGTTTTGCCTTTGATGCGTTGGCGCTGAACCTTGCAATAAATGCTTTTAACTCTTCCATTTTTTCTTCTGTTTTCTTATTCTGTTCTTCTTTTTGTTTCTGGATTAACTGGCTTGCCTGTGACCAGAATGAGTAATTTCCTGTATAAAGCTGGATATTTTTGTAGTCAATATCAGCCATATGTGTACAAACTTTATCGAGAAACTTTCTGTCGTGTGATACAACGATAACAAGGTTTGGAAAATCAATCAGAAATTCTTCCAGCCACGCAATTGTATTAAGGTCAAGGTGGTTTGTCGGCTCGTCAAGAAGCAGAATGTCCGGATTTCCAAAGAGAGCCTGCGCTAGAAGTACACGAACTTTTTCACTTCCTGCTAAGTCTTTCATCTGAGCATAATGAAGTTCATCAGGAATTCCGAGTTCAGATAGAAGGCTGGCTGCCATAGATTCTGCCTGCCATCCGTCCAGTTCGGCAAATTCTTCTTCCAGATGTGCTGCCTTTATGCCGTCCTCATCGTTAAAATCAGGTTTTGCGTATAGTTCATCGCGTTCTTTCATTAAGTCATACAGCTTTTTGTGTCCGTATATTACCGTATCAATTACGCGGAAGTCGTCAAACTCAAAGTGATTCTGCTTCAGAACTGCGATACGCTGGCCTTTTGAAATATGAACTTCTCCAGATGTCGGTTCAATTTCTCCGGATATAACTCTTAATAGTGTACTTTTTCCCGCACCGTTTGCGCCTATTACGCCGTAGCAGTTGCCTGGTGCAAATTTTATGCTTACATTTTCAAATAAAGTCTGTGATCCAAATCTTACTGTTAATTTACTAGTCGTTATCATTGTTTTTCCCTTATGTTTCGGCTGTGTCTTTTATTATCTTATCATAAAAAAATTTCTATTTCCTGTTGCTGCTTTCTTTAGAAAAAGCTGCTTTGGTAGTTTACATTTAACATATGATAAAGGTTTAGCCTTAACGTTAAGAGCTGCCATTATTCAGCGTAACAGATAATATTAATAAATTTTTTATTATATACTCTTGACAAAATGTTAGGTTTGCCTTACAATAAAAATTGTTAGGCATGGCTAACAGGATGGGTTAAATGAGAGTAGACGCAATTTCGTTAATGCCGGTTCAAAACCGTAATATAATATTTCAAAAACCGCAGAAAGCAGATAGTCTGCCATTTACATCAACCTGTCCGGGCAGAGAAAGTTTAAAAGAACAGATTTCTGATCTGCGTGTTTTTAATCACCATATTTATGAATATGAGAAGGGATTAAGAAACCTTGTTCTAACAACAGAAAAAGCTAAATACAGAGATTTTATCGAAAATAAATTACAAAATCGGAAAATAGATTATGCGATAAATGATATAGGAAATGGAAAAATAAATGTCTTTTTTGGTGAAAAGAGCTGCGTAAATGTCGTTAAAACGTTCAGCCCGCGATTGAATGAATTGTCCGCTGAGCAGGATTTTATTCTTGGTATAATGCTCGGCTATGACAGGGTAAAACAGTGTGACAGATATTTAAAGATTAAAGATAAAGTTGTAAAACTTAGAAATTAAAAAGAACCCTTTTTTGTTTATCATATTATTTATACTTAATTACTACTTGTTTATTGAAAGATAAACAAGTTTTTTATTTTCTTATATTTCTTGTTAAGTATTCATTATAAATCTCTTCAAACTTTTCATAGAGATTATCTATTTTTGATGATATGCAGCCTGTCATACTATAAAGATGAAAAGTATCTTTCGCATTATCGCTGCAATATTGCACAGCGTCATCCATTACGGTTACAAGATTTTTTATATCTAATAATTTCTTTTCAAAGTCTGATAATTTTTGTTTCATGATAATTATAATACCTTTTTAGAGAATAATAAGACATAGAAAATGGTTTGTCAATAGTGTACTATAATTATCATTATGTTAGCTAAAGGTAAGAAATATACAAAAAAAGTAGGTATGAATGTAAAACTTGCCAGAATAAAGGCAGGTTTAAACCAGGAAGAATTAGCAGAAAAGGCTGATTTGAGCCGGGAAACTATAGGGGCTGTTGAACGGGGAGAAAAATCTCCTACTATAGAAACAATTGGCTCAATCGCCGATGCGCTTGGAATTGAAATTCATAAACTGTTTATTTTTGACTAGCTTTTGTTCGCATGCTGTCCGTTTCTGTAACCTATACCCGCTCTGTAGCCGGAGATTGCATATAATAAAGGAAGTGCAGGTTCTATCCATTTTAAGCCTGACATTACAGCTACTGTTGCTATATCGTCTGTGTGAAGCCCTATATCCAGAGGCTCAGGTCTGCGCTCATCAAATAAATGCCTGTCTTTACCATGAGGTTTATGGTGGTGGTGTTTTTCAAAACAAGGATTTATAACTTTATTTCCTATGTAATTTGCAATTGCACTTCCGCCTATTACGCCGGTTGCAAGAATCCCTGCAATCATGCCGATTGCACGCTGGCTTTTTGATTTAACCTTGTATTTTTCCATTATCGCAAGCGCTCCGCCCGCACCGATATTACAAAGGAATATGTTTGCAAGGTACTGGTAGGAGCCTTCTTTTATCTTATCAGGAATTTTGGATTTCCAGCGTTTATCGGTTAATCTGTCCCCTGTTATTCCTCCGGCAATTCCGCCTAGTACAGGAATAAGACCAAACACTGACAGTCGTCCTATTTCTGAAAAAATCTTCTTTGAACTTATATTCTCAGGGTCCGGTATTAGTTTATTCAGAAGTTCTTTCCCGTCAAAATCATTTTTGAATGTTTTAAATAATTGTTTTACCTCTTTGTATTTCAGAACTTTTTCTTTTGCTTTTTCAAGTAGTTTTTTAGTGGCGTCATCCACTTTGTTAAATTCTAAAAATTCGTTTATTAATTCTTTATTGTGTTTTTTTATTTCTTTTAAAGTTTTAGGTATTTCATCTGCCTCTTTAAAAATTTTGTCTGTAATTTTTGGGGCTGCAAGCGCTGATGCTACTGTAAATGCCATTATTGCCGCTGTTCGTATGGCGGCTTTTTTCTTTTTATGTTCCGGGGCATGATTTACCTGTTTTATTCCGTATACTGCTGCGCCGGTTGTAAGTAGTGCAGGTACTGCACGCTGAAATTTCGCAACTAAAACCGGCTGGTCAAGAAACTTGCCTGCTACTTTTAGAGTATTCATAATATCTTACCTTACCTATTTTTCTGTATAAGTTTTTTTAAATGTTTCTATTTCTTTGGAGCGGCGGGTTTGGTACTCTGTAAATGCTACAATTCTGTCGAGCGCGTTCTCTGAGATTACGTGCTCAATTCTGCATGCGTTTTCTGATGCCTCTTCAGGTGATAAGCCGAGTATGCTTTCAAAAAAATGATGCAGTGCTTTGTGCTTGGATATTACGCTTACAGCCTGTCTCTTACCTTCTTCGGTCATTGAAATAACATCGTATCTGCCGTAGTTAATCAAATTTTTTGATGCAAGCTTTTTTAATGCTTCGGTTACTGATGCCCTGCTTACATTCAACGCATGTGATATATCTATAGCGCGGATGCTTTTGTTTTCTTCAATGAAGTTGTAGATTGTTTCAAGGTAATCCTCTAAGCTGGACGATAATTTTTCCTGCACAATTTTCACTCCGTTTTCTACTTGTAAATTAATTGTAAGGTAAGCCTAACATTTTGTCAAGCCATGATTTTTAATGAATGCTGGGTAATTGTTTCCGGTTTAGCTTTAAATGCCTGTATTGCGGCATTCAGACCGGTTCCCAGAGCAAGCACACCGCCGATTATAATTGCACCGGTTTTACTTGCTGCAAACTTTTTTATAGCTCCTTTTATTCCGCCTGATGCTGCAGATTTTGCCCAGTTTTTAGTAAAGAACAATTCCTGAGCATTTTCATAAAATAATTTGTTTATCAGAGCTTCTGCATTGTTAAATCTGCCTCTGATTGCAGTTTTTATTTGTTCAATATTTTTTCTGTAATACTGCGGGTCTTTCATTCCGTCAGCACCAAATTTCCCAAGCGGTGCATCTGTTCCGAAAAGAAGCCTGTTTGTCATATCGCCTTTTGAAGTATGCTGTAACTTTTCTAATGTATCAAGGATAACTTTTTTCTCAGGTTTTCCGTCATCTACCCATGAAATATCTGCATAGATAAGGGCATCGCCTTTTTCAATAGAATCGAGAAGTACTTTTACAGCGCGTGAATGGCTTTCTTCTCCGGCACCCATATGGGCAAGTATTACCGGAACTTTCGGATGGCGTTTTGCAAGTTCATAAACCTGTTCAGGCGAAGAGTATGGGCATCTTACTCCATCGGTATGGAACAGGCATGGAAAATGGTTTTCTTGTGCAACACGCATGTAATCATCATATTTATAATCATCTGCTGCCAGTTTCATATGCAGTGGATGGAATTTTAAGCCGTAGAACGTTCCTTCTCTAATTACACTGCGGATTTGATTGGCATTTGCTGTTTCATTAGGCTGGCATACGGCAAGCGGTTTCAGGATTGGAAATTGTTGTGATATTTTCAACATGTCACGATTGCCGTCAATTTCATTAAGATATTTCAGCTGTATACCTTTTTGTCTTGCTTTTTCTTCAAGAGCCGGAATTTTGTTATTTATGCAGTCTAAGTTTGATACAATAATTTTTTCTACAGTATCTGCTCCTCCGCTTATCGGCTGTGAAAGAATATCCTGAAAGTGGCGGATTTCAAATTTGTCGCAGGTCCCGAAAAGACCATCGGTAAATGTCCCTACGTGGGTATGGGCATCTATTATTTTGCCGTTAAAATTCGGGTTAACCCGGTTGTAAAGTTGTACGTTTGGAACTTTCATGAAAACCTCTTATTAAATATTTACACCATGAGACCTTGGTGGCTTTACACTATTTTTGTTATTTTTTGCTAGTTTCGGGAAACACTACATCCCGGTAATTCATAATTCCAGTTTACTGTTTAGTTTAAAAATTCTTCCAACACCTTATTATATAATTTATATTTTTGTGTGTCTTGTAGTTTACAAAACTTATATATTGAAGATATTTTTTGTGCCGGCATTTGTATATAACTCCTATTTGTTATTTTTTTCTATATCTTCTTTTATTACATTAAATAATGAAAAACAACAGCCCCACATTGACACAACACTTGGTTTAGCTGTTTGTTCGTAGTTACACTTGTTAAATAAAATAGTGCCGTCGTCCCTTGTACTGAAAAATAATTTTCTTTCGGCATCGGTATACTCACCCTGAAGATAAATTCGCTGTTTTTTTATTTCTTCAGGCGAAAAAGCTTCTTCTATTGGGAAGAGTTTGCCTTTAAAATCGTTTAATTCAAATTGGCTGTTTCCGTTTAAGAATTTTTTGAAGTTTTTAATTTCTTCCGGATTTGCCTCAACTTCGTTAATATTTTTCCCTACATATTCCAGCAGGTTTTCGATATTTTTTATCATCTTGTATTTGTCTATAGGGTATTCGACAGTTGTTTCATCGGTAAAACTAAATCCTTTCACCTTGCCATCTGTGCCTCTTACCGGCGTGAAATTGTAGACCCCTCTGGCACTGCGTGTTATACAGCCGTCATATGAGGTAAATAAGTGATCATTATTGTTTTTATCTTTTAAAGCAACTTTTTCCGCATTTGAGAGTGAAAGCAGGTTAAAGTCATACCAGTTGCTGTCTTTCACAAATTTTTTCATTTTTTCTACGGTATTATCTATATCCTTGCCATGTGAGATATAATAGTAAAATTCCGGCTTAAGTTTTTTATCTCTGGCAAGCCATTTAATTGAATTTTCAGTTGGATGACCGGATGGGATATATACCTTTATTCCGTTAGATACAGCTTTATTTATCTGCTGTATTATTGGATAAGTGTATTCAATCCCCTGCCCCAGAGGGTCAAGTGCTTTTATATAGTGGCGGTTGTCATTAGGATATTTTGAAAGAATTTCAAGCATCTTCAAAATTTTGCCCCCTCCCCCCTCGTTGGAAAGTGTTGTATCTTCGGGTTTAAGCTGGATATTTTGTTCGAATATTTTGCTCATCTGGTTAGACAGGTTCTGTAAAGGTACGAATACACCGAGTGGTATTGCTATGTAATCCGGCTGTTTATCTTTTGGAAGATTGTTTATTTTCACCATTGCGTCTTTTAAGCTTTTTAGTTGTTTTATACGTGTATCTTTGGAATTTAGTTCCAAAGGCATTATTGTTAAGTCAAAATCTTTGTCGATTGCTTTTGCAAAATAATACAGGTCATCGGCATGCTGACCGCCGTCGAGCATATAAACATTATTGCCTGTAAATGCCGGCATAGACGGCGCAGTATAAACCTCACGTCTTCTATTTTTTGGTACAGGAGATGTGTGTGTTATATTTGAATAAAATTTTTGCTTGATATTATTTATACTTAATTGCATGATATTTTAATATTATTTTTGTTATAAACCCCGTGATTTTATTTTTTTGCGCTTTATAGGTAATATTCCATTATGTAGTCATCCATAACGAAGCCGGATCCTATATCAGTAATTACCGCATCCGTTATTATAAACCCCCATTTTTTATACGCATTAATTGTATTTGTGTTGTATTTATTTACTGTTAACCGTATGGTACTCATATTTTCTTTTGCAGTGAGCTGTTTTATTTTTTCAAATGCTGCTTTTCCTATGCCTTTGCGGCGATATTCTTCTGACAGATATAGTTTAGACAGAAACATATAGTTTTCTTTGTTTGAAATTCCAAAGTAGCCGATGTTTTCGTTATTTTCATCTGAAATAAAATAGTAATTGTAATGCTCTTCTGCAAGCTGTTTTTCAATAGCATTTACGGATTGAAAATTCTCAAGCATATATTCAATCTGGCTTTCTGTTAAAATTTCAGTCCAGTATTCATGCCAAATTTTTGAGGCAAGTGCAGCCAGTTTTGTTATATCGTTTTCTTGCACTTTTTTAAAGGCTGTCATAGGCTCCTCCATTCACACCTCAGCAGGCATAAATCCTCGCCGGTTTTTAAATTTTTTAAAACATGAACCGTAGTGCATTCTTCTTTGAAATAAACCTCAGACAGAACATCTTCACCGAATTTTATTTCTTTTTTGAATACCATATCCAGAGTTTTTAATTTATGAGCTGTTTTGAAATCAAAACTTAACGGTTCAAACGCCCATATAATATAATTTCCGTTATTAGCATGCTGATTAACATCAATATCGTTATATCTAACTTCAAATTGTTTTTTTATATCAGCTTCTTTGTCAGGAATTTTTATTTTTTCATACTTTAAGTCATCTTCCTGTTTTTCAAATGGCGGCATATGAGGGCTATGTAAAACTTTATCCATAGGTGCTAGTGATTTGTTTGTCATATCAACAAGCGACCAGGTGCTTGCAGCTCTTCCAAGACATCTGTTGTTTTCCCATAATTCAAAGTCACGAAATGCAAAGAGTTTGCTGTAACCTCTGGGACATGTTTTTACCGTTAAATCATAGACACCTGCAGGATAATCTTCAAATTCCATCCTGTATTTCAGCAAAAACCACATAAGATTCTGTTTTGTTATATAGGAATAGCCAAAATTAAGGCTTTCTGCGTTTTCACTGGCAAAATCCTGTAGATAGTTCAAAAGGGCGGAAGGCTTCAACGTAAGGTTGTAATCCATTTCGGAATACTTAACTTCTATATTTTTTACAAACCCTTTTTCAATCATAAACACTACCTTTTATTTTGGTTAATTATACAACAGAAAATAAAAAAAGGCAGACTGTTAAGTCTGCATAAATATCTGTTCATATACCAGTATTATTAATTCCATAGCCTTTTTGACTATTTTATTAACTTATAAATTATATTATAAAATAATAATAACCATTTGTCTAGTATTTTGAAAGTTTTTTTATTGTAAATATCTTAACATTTAGATATATTTTTATTGAAGGAACTTTAAAGGTTCAAGTTTTTCACATATTCTATATCTTCAGAAATCTTGCTTTTTCTGCTGTTTGATTGTTTTAAATAGATGTAATAAGAATTTTTAATGACAGTTTCAAAATCTTCCTGTGCGGTTATTTTATCTGAAAGCAGGTGAAAATCATTGCAGCAAACATAATTTTTATTGAAATATGCTGCAATATATTCTATGGATTGTCTGCTGTAAAAATTTATGTGCTGCCCTGTTTCTGCTGCATAATACCACCAGTCATCCGGCTTTGGCAGAGGAGTTGGCAGAAAAGGCTGTGAAAATAAAATATTTGGTGAGATTTTGAACATTTGTTCAAGCTCTTCCATCGGGCTTACCAGATGCTCAAGTACTTCAAATGCTGTCAGAAGTTCAATTTTATCACCAGGTTTATATTCAAAACCTCTTGCAAAAAGGTTTTTGCTATATTTGTCACACCATACAAAGTCATAACCCTCATCACGCATCAGCCTTGTTAATATTCCCCACCCGCCTGCATAGTCCAGAAATCTGGATTGTGCATTGAAAAAAGCTTCTATTACCGCAGAAGTTACTATTCTGTTATCATAGTTCCTTTTTAAAATCCCTGTATCTTCTGCCGCAATAGTATTTAAATATGCCTCATCAAGCCAGTAGGGTTCTTCTGTTTGAAGATGCCGGCATGTGAGGCATAAGTGATATTTTATATTATATTTCTTTAAAATTTTTGCTTCAAAAACTTCTTTACAGTTATTTGAGCAGATATTGCATTTCATAAAATAATCATAATGTTATTTCAGGATTTTGGCAACATCATCAGAAATAAGTTCTTTTGTCAGGCGATAGCGATTATATAATTCTTCAAGAGGAACTCTGTCAGTAAACTCTTTTTTCCCGCCGTAATTCAGAACTTTCATATCGGAATTACCATAAAATCTTGCAATTTTTTCACCGAATCCTCCGTCAAGGATTCCATCTTCCAGAGTTATAACAACACTATGATTTTGCTTCAAATTCTCAAGAAGCTCTTCATCCAGACCGGTTATATAAACCGGATTTATAAGGGTAGCATCAATGCCGCAGTTCTTTTTCAATTCATCTTTCACTTCTTTTGCAAGACTGTAGAAATTCCCCAAACCGAGAATGGCAGCTTTTTCTCCCTGCTCTGTGACTTTGAATTTATTTAAAACAGAGTAGTCGGTTTTGTCTTCTTTTCCGCTTGAAACGAACTGACCAAACGGTACTCTTATTGCAACAGGGTAACCTGTTTGCCTCAATGACCAATCAAGCATAGCGATATATTCTTCCTTACAAGTCGGTGCAAGGTAAACAATATTAGGAATATTGCTTATTAAAGGAATATCAAATGAACCGAGGTGTGTTGCATCGCCGTTTGAAATTCCGCCCCAATGGACAAGCATTGTAATTGGTGAATTGTTCAAACACAAATCCTGTGACATCTGGTCGTAAGTTCTTTGTACAAATGAACTTAATATTGCAAGTATAGGCTTGGCTCCGCTTTTTGCAAGAGCAGAAGCATAAGCTACGGCATGTTCTTCTGCAATACCTACATCTATATACTGCTTGCCAAGCTTTTCTCTAAACTCATGAGTGAAACCATAAGCCCCGGGCGTAGCAGGTGTAATTGCCACTATAGAGGTGTCACTTTTAGCTTTTTCAAGAATAAAACCTGTTGTTATTGTATTATAATCCTCTGTTGCCTCAGCCGGTGAAGAAGGTTTGTTGTCAAGAGTTCCCGGTAAAATCCAGTGGAAGGCTTCTTTATTTTCTTCTGCAATAGCAAGTCCATGCCCTTTGATTGTGTGCATATGTACAACAACAGGGTGATTTATATCTTTAACCTTTTCAAAAGTTTCAATAAGTTTTTCTATATTGTTTCCTTCATCAATGTAGTAATAATCAAATCCTAAAGATTTGAAGAAATTACAGTCGCTTTTACCATTTGAATCCCTGAGGTCTTTAAGATTTTGGTAAAGACCGCCCTGATTTTCTGCAATTGACATATCGTTGTCATTTACCAGTATTATAATATTGCTTCCAAGAACAGCAGCATTATTTAACCCTTCATAAGCTTCTCCTCCGCTGAGCGAGCCGTCGCCTATAAGAGCAATTATATTTTCTTTTCCGCCTCTGAGATCACGTGCTTTAGCTAATCCCGCAGCCAAACTTACAGAGGTTGAGGTATGTCCGACTTTAAAAATATCATGAGGACTTTCCTCCGGAGCAGTATAGCCTGTATATTTGTGGTACATTTCAGGATTTGTAAATCCTTCTTTCCTTCCGGTAAGTATTTTATGCGGGTAGCACTGATGAGAAACATCAAAAACAATTTTGTCCTGTGGAGAATTGAAAACATAGTGCAGTGCAATTGTTGCCTCAATAATCCCAAGGTTAGGTCCCATGTGCCCGCCTGTGGTGTTAACTTTTTTTATAATAAGTTCCCTCATTTCATCTGCAAGCATATCTAACTCTTTAACAGGAACTTTTTTTAAATCGTCAGGGGTGTTAATTTTGTCTAAAATCATACTTAATTAATCTCCTTTTCTGTTGTTTTCAAGATAACATTTATATTTTACAACCTGAGAGCAGCTATCAGTCAAGCCCTTAAGTTAAATTTAATTAACCCCTTTTTATGAATGCTTCTCTAAAACTATTAAATGTGAACACATTATTAGCCAAAAAGTAAATATTGTATGAAGAATATCAGAGCAGAATAGCGGTAAGTTTGTAATAAAAAGAGGGCTGGACTTCAATTCTCTTTCTTATATGGTTGTTGACATCAGGATTGATACTTTTAAATTCGGAAAAAGCTTCATTGACGAAATCATGAAGCAAATGATATAATAGTTTATCACCGCTCATAATCTTGAAATATAAGTAGCACGCAAAAGGGTACAAAAGTACCTTAATTTTGCAATGAAAACGAAAGACGGTGATGCCTATGAAAAATTAAGTTTAAATCAATAATTTGTTTTTAATTAAATGAGAAAATTTGCTTCAAGAATAAATAAAACAGCAAATAAAGCAGGCCCAATGGATAGTAAAAGTCCGGTAAAGAAAAGAACTGAATATAGAATATCTAAGAATTTTGGCAGTTTGATGGGAAAATTAAATTTAAAATGAAAATATTTATTAATAACAAAGGTTCTGATTAATATTTCAATTATGGCAAATCCATAAGAAAGTAAAACAACAAACGCCCAGAGAAATATATTAACAAAATGTGGAAATCTATTTGTAATAATCGGATCATCAAGTTCCAGAGGAAAGTCTATTGTAAAGTAAATATAAATAGACCTCCAGAAGAGGACACTAAGTGCTGCGGCCATATTAAGGAAAAGATATTTTCTGATTTGCAAAAATTTCATAACCGGATATTACTACAAATATAAATTGAAAGGAAGGAAAACAAAATGAAAAAATTATACGATGAAATTAAAAAAGTTCTTGATATGTACAATAGTCAGACAAAACGAAAAGAATTCAACGAAGAAATGGTAAGAAAGACCTGGGAATATCAGAAAAAATTCGGGTTTGAAACAAGCCCGCGTCAAGGTCATGAGTTTTGGAATAATGAAGCAGATGCGTTTAAACACGCCTTCGGAAGTGCTGATATGGCTTTAGATATGGGGCAATTAGGGAGTATTATTGGTGGGATTTATCATGAAAAACAAACAAAAAATAATCCTTATGGTGAATGGAACATGGATTCTTGGAATAATAATGAAGGGCGAAAAATTGCGGAAGAAATAAAAAAAGAGTATGGAAAAAATTTCGCCAAGCTCTCAGATAAAGAAAAAGATGCAATTATTGCAGCAAAAGTTATGATGAAAATGCGAAACGGTGAATTGATTAAGCATCCATCAGATAATAGAAAGTTTAAAGGATTTTTTGAAAACTTGATTTACAAACAGAGTGCACTAACAGGCGGAGCGACACCAATAACAGATGTGTTTACTGCTGACCAAATCGGAGATATGACATCGGAAGAATTTATGCAAAATGAACCCGAAATCATGCAACAATTAAAAGACGGTCTGATAAAATCCGAAACCCCTGAATTAGATTACTCCGGCTACCTGAATCCAGTAAGCGGTAACAGCAAAATTTTTTCCAGAGAAGCCATCTCTCAAATGACTGGTGATGAATACTTAGCAAACGAACCGGAAATAATGGCACAGTTACAATCAATCGGAGTTCCAACCGAAAGCGAACTTCACACCGCAAGCCTAAAAGGAGGAACGATTTATGTTAGACCATATACCAGAAGTGATGGAACAGAAGTCAGAGGATATTATAGAGCTGTATAATTTCGAAACGGAGTGATTAATTCACTCCGATTTTTCATTCATGAATTTTATATTAAATATCTCAAGATACAATGAAGTGGCTTAGGGTTTTTGAATTTATTTCACCAAGTTCGATTTATTCGAAATTGTGGGCTTTAGACTGTCCTGCCCACTTGCGTTTAACATCTCTACGGAAAATTCTTTTTCAAAGTGAGGATTGTGTCAAAGAAACGCCCCCCCCCCTGCTCTCAGCTTGTTTGATCTTGAACCAGTTTTATTGTTCTCATCCTGCTAATGCAAAACAAAAAGATGATTAGGAAAAACTATACTCTTATAAATAAACTTTCACTGAAAAAGGTTAGATTAATTTAGGAGTATAAACACTTTTCTTCAATGCCTAATGCAATATCTTTGCAACAGATTTAGCATTCATTATAACTAAATAAAAGATCCTTTCCTCATTGGTAGATTTATTTTAAAATAGCAATTTTTATGCTATTATAAATTTAGTGCTGGGGTTTTTATATGAGTAATTTTGAATTCTTAAAAAATGAATATCCTGAATTGGCAGAACTAGGCGTAATAGCTGAAGAATTAATCGATACTGATGCAGCATCTTGTCTTACGAAATTACGTTTAATTACAGAATTTATAGCAAAAGATATTTATTTTAAATATTTTCAAGAAAAGCCTCATTATGAAACACAAATAGATCTTTTAAAAGAATTGGAGCCATATATTGATTCTAAATATATGGATGTTTTTCATATTATAAGGAAGAAAGGAAATTCTGCGACTCATGCAAATATTGCAAATAAAGAAAATGCACATACTATATTAAAATATGCTTGGGGTTTATGTGTTTGGCATTATATAACTAATTGTGGAGGGGATAGCTCTAGAATAATACCTTATGAAAGACCTGTAAGCAGAAGACTTTTACTGGAAAAAGAACTTGAAGAGGTTAAAAAAAGAAGTGCTGAACTTGAAGCAGAACTGAAAATAAAAGAAGAGGCATTACGTAAAATAACTGCCTCATCTACAAAAGAATTTGTAAACAAGCAAAAAGAAAATAGAGAAACAACCGACAAATTAGGTGATTTAACGGAAGCTCAAACAAGAAACTATATAATTGATGAAATGCTTATTGAAGCCGGTTGGAACATTAAGAAAGTTGAGAACTTTAATAAGGAGATTAAAGAGTATGATAGTGAAGAAGTTAAACGCGAAATTGCAGTAAATAATTTGCCAAATACTCCTTCAGGCAAAGGTTATATAGACTACGCATTATATGATTCAACAGGCAAAATTATTGCGATTATAGAAGCCAAAAAGACTCGAAGAAACCCAAAAGAAGGGAAAACGCAAGCCTTTTATTACGCAAATTCTGTTGAAATGGAAACAGGTTTTAGACCATTAATATTCTACACAAATGGGTTTGAAACATATTTATGGGATGATGTTAATTATGCACCAAGACGCATATATGGAATGTTTTCTAAAGACGATATTGAAACAAGACTATTCCAAAGGCAAAACCGCAAACCTTTGGAAAATGTTGAAATTGATACATCCATAACAAACAGAGATTATCAAATTGCGGCTATAAGAAGGACCTACGAAGCCTTTAGTGTGGGTCAAAGAAAAGCTCTTATTGTAATGGCAACTGGTACCGGTAAAACCCGAACTGCAATGTCAATGATTAAAAGCTTAGTTAATGCTAATTGGATTAAAAGAATTTTATTTTTAGTTGATAGAGATGAGCTAAGAAAACAAGCCGACAGTGCTTTTAATAAACATTTGAACTCATTATCAAGAGTTTTGTTGAATTCTGATACAAGAGGGAATATAAATTCAAAAGTCTATATTGCAACATATCCTGCAATGCAAAAGGCTTATCAGCTATACACGCCTGGATTTTTTGATTTGATAATAGCTGATGAATCTCACCGTTCAATTTATAACGTGTATGGAGAAATCTTCAAATATTTTGATGCCTTCCAAATCGGATTAACAGCAACACCGGTTGATTACATATCAAGAAACACGTTTGCAATGTTTGACACAGAAGATGGAAACCCAACTTTCAGCTACGAACTTGACGATGCGATTAAAGAAAAATATCTTGTGCCTTATAAAGTTCAAAAAGTACAAACTCAGTTTCTTGAAAGAGGTATCAAATATTCTGAACTAAGCCAAAAACAAAAGCAAGAACTGGCTGAACAAGTAGAAGATCCTGAAAAATTCAATTTTGAAAGCAATGACCTTGAAACCAAAATAACCAACAAAGATACCAATAGAAAAATCATTAAAAATCTCATGGATAATGGCTTAAGAGATTCTAAAGGAAGATTGGGTAAAACAATAATTTTTGCAAGAAGCCATAAACACGGAGAAATCCTTGAAGACTTATTTAATCAAATGTATCCTGAATATAAAGGCAAATATGCAAGGCTGATCGATTCACATGACCCAAACGCATCCCTTTTACTTGATGATTTTAAAGGTGAAGCTGAAGAAAACAATATTAATATTGCAATTTCAGTTTCTATGCTTGATACAGGTGTTGATGTTCCTGAAATTTTGAACCTTGTGTTTGCAAAACCTATTTATTCAAAAGTTAAATTCTGGCAGATGATAGGTAGAGGAACAAGACTTTGCGAAAACTTACTTGCCCTTGGCAAAGATAAAGAAGGTTTTGTCATTTTTGATCATTATTCAAATTTCGAATTCTTTGGAGAAAACCCAGAAGGTTACGTTCCAAAAGAACAACTATCTTTGTATGAAAGACTGTTTAAGTCTAGAATTTCTTTGGCGGTAACTGCAAAAGAATTGGGCGATGAAAAGATTTTGAATAAAACTATTGAACAGTTAAAAAATGATATAAAAACACTGCCTAAAAAATCTGTTGATGTTCAAGAAAACGCAATGAAACTTGATGAAATCTTAAAAACTGATTATCTTTGGCAAGAACTAAGCGATGATTTTTTACACGTATTAGATTCTATTGTAAGACCATTGATGAAAAGGCATCAAACTTCATTTTCTCAAGATAGAGCAATGCAGTTTGAAATTAATGTAATTCAGTTGGAAGTGTTGGAACTTGAAAAATTAATTCTTCAACAAAGACAGATTGAAACAAAACAGCAAGATAAAAAAATTGAATTTGTAAAAAATAAGATAAGAAAATCAGTTTTCTATTTGCGGGAAACGATAAATAAAGTCAAAGAAAAAGCAGAAACTATAAACAAAGTTAAATCTCAAGATTTTGGCACTCCTTTTGATTTTGAAGAGATTGAAACAATCAAGGATGAACTTGCACCAATTATGCAATATAGTCAAAGAAGTGTTCTTGATAATGATATTATAAAAATTGATATTTCAGATGATATTGATATTAACGAAGAACTTCAATTAAACCTTTTTGCATCATTTGGAGAAGGTTTCAAATATAATATAGAACAATTCTTGAATAAAATAGCGAGTGAAAATATTGTTCTGCAAAAAATCAAAAGAGGACAAAAAACAACTGAACAAGATATTCAATCGCTTGTTTCAATAGTCCTTGAGCAAAATCCACATTTCACATTAAAGCAGTTAGAAAAACTATACCCTGACAAAGCTCAGGATATTGATTTACTAATCCGTTCCATCATTGGAGTTGATGAAAACGAAGTCAAATCAAGAATACAAAAATTCATTTCAAATCATACGACGCTGACATCTGTGCAATTACAATGTCTAAAATTAGTTGAAAACCAATTAAAAGCTAATAACTACTTCAATATCACTTGTTTATATGAGCAACCTTTTACAAGATTAGGTTATGATATTTTTACGGAAGAAGAGCTAAATGAGCTAATGCAGGCATTAGACGGCTATGTAGTAAAACAACAAGTTGGTTAATTTATGACAGATAAAGAATTTAAAGCGATTATTGACGAATTATGGGACAAATTTTGGTCCTCAGGGATAAGTAATCCAATATCAGTAGTAGAACAAATGACATACTTGATATTTTTCAAAATGTTTGAATCTCAAGAGGATTTGAAAGATAAAAAAGCAAAACATTTTGGTAAAACACGAAAATCATTTTTTGAAAACAGAGAAAATTTAAAATGGAGCAATTTCAAACAATTATCTGCTGACGAAATGCTAAAAACTTATCGTGAAAAAGTTTTCCCACTTCTTGGTGAAATCAATCCAGCACTAAAAGATTCCGTTTGCTTAATTACAAAACCGTCATTACTTGATACAGCAGTTCAAACACTTGATAAAATGGACTTTTCTGACGGAAACGACAGAAAAGGAGATATCTATGAATATATGCTGAATAAACTTGCAATAGCAGGGCAAAACGGTCAGTTTAGAACTCCTCGTCATATTATAGAAATGATGGTAAAACTTATGCAACCAACTCCTCAAGATACAATTTGTGACCCTGCTTGCGGAACAGGTGGCTTTTTATGCGGTGCTTACAGATATATTTTAGAACAAGGTACATCTGATGATTTTAAAGATATTTCTCCTATCTTTGGCGACCTGTTGAGTGATGAAGATAGAAAAAATATTGATGATAAAGTCTTTTTTGGCAGAGAATTTGACCCGACTATGTATAAAATAGGTCTGATGAATATGATTTTGCATAACATCAAACCGAAAAACATCAAACTTCAAGATTCTTTATCAAAAGATGCTGATGAAAAAGATAAATATACTATGGTTCTAGCAAACCCGCCTTTTAAAGGCAATTTAGATGAAAATGATATATTGGATAAATTAACAACAATAGTAAAAACTAAAAAAACAGAACTTCTTTTTATGGCAAAATTTATGCGGATGCTTGATATAGGAGGTAGAGCTGCCGTAATTATTCCAACCGGTGTTCTCGCAACAGATTCAAAAGGACATAAAACTCTAAGAGAAAAACTCATTGAACAAAATAGATTGGATGCAGTAATCTCTATGCCGTCAGGAGTTTTCAAACCCTATGCAGGAGTCGCAACAGCAGTTCTTATTTTCACGAAAGGCGAGCCAACCAAATCAACTTGGTTCTACGAAATGGAAAACGATGGCTATACCCTTGATGATAAGAGAAACGAAATCCAAGAAAATGACATTCCTGATATTATTGAAAAATTCAAAACAAAAGCAGAATCAAAAAAATCTTTCAATGTCCCAATAGAAGATTTGCGAGAAAATGAATACAATCTTCTCCCATCAAGATACAAAAAAATAGAATATACCCCGCCGACTTTTGAACACACGCCGCTAGAATATGTTCAGATTCTCCTGGACTCAGAAAGAAAATCAATCGAACTTCTTGAATCCCTAAAAGAAAAGCTTGGGGGGAAGATAAATGTTTGAAAATATACCTAAGAATTGGAAAAAAGATAAACTTGAAAATATTTCTAGCGTAAATTATGGTACCAGAATTGTAAAAGAATCATCTACTGGAAATGAATACTATGTATACGGTGGTGGTGATAAAACTTTTAAAACAGATACATATAATAGAGAAAACACTCTTATTGTTGCAAGATTTGGAATGTCACCAAAGTGTACACGGTTTGTAAAAGGAAAATTTTTTCTTAATGATAGTGGTTTAACTGTTGATACTAATAACAACAATTTATTGAATCAAGATTTTTTAAATTGGCAATTATTCTTTTTAAATGATTTAATTTATTCTTTAGGTAAAGGAGTTGCTCAAAAAAATCTGAATGTAACTTTGTTTAAAAAAATCAATATAGCAATTCCACCAACATTGGAAGAACAACAAGAGATAGTAGATGTCTTAGATGCAGCGAGTGAAATAATTCGTTTACGCATGGCCTGTATCGAAAGTGCCCAATCCCTCATCCCCGCTATTTTCCAAGAAATGTTTGGAGATCCTATAAATAATGATAAAAATTTACCAAAAGAAAAAATTGGAAAAATTTTCACCTTAACGAGTGGTAAATTTATCCCCTCAAAAGAACTTGATTCAAATGGACAATACCCAGTTTACGGGGGAAATGGCATAAACGGTTATCACAACGAATTTTTATTTGAAGACTCTAAAATATGTATTGGTAGAGTTGGTGTAAAATGTGGTTGTATTCATAGAACAGAACCCCATTCATGGATAACTGATAATGCTTTATATATAAATAATTATTTAATTCCAATCAATGAAACGTATTTAAAAGAAGCATTAACACAAATTAATCTTAACCAATACGCAAAAAGAGCTGCTCAACCTGTAATTTCACAAACTACAATTTGTAATCAATATCTTTTACTGCCGCCAGAAGACCAACAAGAGCTTTTTGCAGCAAAAGTACAAGAGATAGAGGCATATATAAAAATACAACAAGCTGAACTTGAAAAGGCACAAACCATGTTCAACTCCCTCCTCCACCACGCTTTTACAGGCAAGTTAACAGAAAATATAACTTTTGAGGTAGAAAATGAATAATAAGGTAAACAACTTAATATTCAAACTTTTTGATGACGTAAAAAGATTTCAAAATAATATAGACGAATCTCTTGCAATTACTTTGGGATTGGTTTATTTGATATATACCGACAAAGAATCTTTTATTTCAGGAAGCGGAATGAATTATGAAAATAATAGTTATCCATATACTGATGTTTTGGAATTTTATTTTGATAATATCCGTAATAGAATGGAACTTCAATTTGTTAATGAACAACTTGAACAATATTTAGTTCAAAATATAAAAAGTTACGAAGAGTTTGCAACTTTTTCCAAAATAGACATAAAAAATGCGATAGAAAATTTATTACATGAGAAATGTCTTATGTTACAAGCTTCTTCAAGGCAAACAGATAGTTTTACTCAAAAAATTATTACCAAAATTGCAAAGCTGTTAAATTCTAAAGGACCATATATTGACCTTGCCGTTGGTACTGGAAGTTTATTAAAAGATTTTGACGGAGAAGTTTGGGGAGATGATATCAATCCTAAAATGGTAGTTATTGCTAGATGTTATTTATATTTTTATTTAAAAGATGTTACTTATGAAGATTTAAAGAATGCTATTAGACTACAAGATAATGTAGAAACTTTTGATTATTCGGAATATAAAAATGCGGTAATACTTTTCGACCCTCCAATGGGTGATTTTAGGCTATACCCCAAAGGTGAAAAATGGCAAAATACAGAAATTCTCCATAACAATAAACCTGTAAAATTACAAAGTGAAATATTATTTTTAATGAATTTTTTAATTAATGCTAAAAATAATGATTATTTTATCGGATTATTCCCAGAAAATATTTTGACCAAAAATAATAAAGATTATAATTCCATTCGTAAATATTTAATAGAAAACTCCTTAATTGCAATTATAAGTGTATTGACAGGACATGTTCTATTGATCGGGGAAAAAAAGTTAGATGTGAAAAAATATCCAGAAATTCCGGTTATTAGGATTCAAAGAGAATTAAATGAGAAACAGCTTGATTTTATTTTATCAGAAATTATAAAAGGTAAAAATTTCGATTTTGAAAAACACTTGGAGATGGGTTCAGATAAAGATTTTATAGGTATAACTAGGGTAGTATATAATAGACAAGATTTTAAAAAGAATTATATAATTAATCTACCTTCTAAAATAAGTTCCGAAGATTCATACAAACATCATATAAAATCACCTAAAGAATTATTAAGTACTATACAAGAACAAGAGGATAAAATAAAATTTTTAATACAAAATTTGTCAGCAAAAATTGCAAATATAGAGTTTGATTCTGATAATATCAAAAAAGAGAAGCCAGAACCATTATGGTTTGAACAATATGATGAGAAACAAGATCCCGAATTAATAAAAGCTTTATATTATTTTTACAAAATGGGTTATCATTTAACACCAGTTAATATAAATGATTATCAAGACTTTCAAATAAGAGAAAATATAAGTGCAGATTCTTATTTTAATTTAAAAATTTTATATGAAGATGGAAGAGTAAAGTTATTAAAAACTAAAGCTAAAATATTTTTTGGAAATAATGAAAAATTAAAATTTACAAATATGGATTTAAATGAATTTTACAAAGCATTTGATCCGACAAATGACATTGAGATTAAAAATATAATGCAAATGCTTCAGAATGATAATAATGTAAAAACTATATTTGAAGACCTTTGTCGTTATTGGATGTTAGATCAAAATGAAGATAATACATTATTAAAACAAAAGGAATTCCCAATAAAAGAATTTACCCGTTGTTTAAAAGTATTAGAAAATTTAGGATTAGTTATTTTTGATAAAAGGAAAGTTTATACTTCTGAACAAGGGTATTCTGAGGTTGACTTATATAAAAGATTTATTCCAAATATCAAATATATCAATACTATAAAATTTGAGGAATCACAAAATGTTCAATGAATTATACATAAATGACTATTGTAATTTTAATACATTTAAAATGATTTTTCCTACAAAGAAAAAAACAGATGACTGTGCAAATTTAAACTTAATAGTTGGTAAGAATGGATCCGGCAAAAGTTCATTATTGGACGCTTTATTTGAAATTGGTGAGTACAATTTAAAAGATAATTTTGCACAAGTTGATAATACTAGGTTTGAATATAAAATAATGAAAGAGAATAAAGTAATTAGTTCTAATTTAAAAATTAAAAGCAGTGAAGCAATGCTAAAAGATGGCAAAAACAATTATCTTTGGGATGCAGTCATCCGTTTGCATACGGGACATACTGCAAGACAATATAATTCACATCGAGCCAATATATATTCACTTACAACAAATACTACAAAATGGGCTTTACTTGCATATATTACAAGTGGTATTTGGAATCATATGAATAATAAAGATCAGGAATTATGGAATAAGCTTCAAGACATTATTTTTGGTGAAAAAAATCATATAAAAATACAAATTATTTGGTTAGACATCAAAAAAGAACATGATTATAATGAAATAAACAGCTCTGTCATTAGAGATATTCGAGAGCCAGATGGTTCAATGTATTTGGGAAACAAAATAACAAGATATTTTTGGAATTTAGAAAATCCAATCACTATAGAACCATTAAGAACAAATATTAAACAAGAAAAAATTAATGCATTGCCTTTATTGGCAACTTTTTTAGAAAAAATAGATCCAATAAAAATATCTAATGACCTAAATGGAAAATATATTGACACAGGATTTCTATATAGCAAAGAAGAATCTGATAAATTATATCCAGATTCATTTCTCAGTGATGGAGAACATGGATTTTTTACAAGATTTGCCCTACTAATGCTTTTAAAAGAAGAAAATTTAGACTATGATAAACATTTTCTAATATTATTGGATGAACCAGAAACCCATTTTAATGAAAACTGGAAAACATCTTTTTTAAACCTTATATGTAAAGTATTTGAAAATACAAATCACGATATATTTATTGCAACTCATTCAGCAATGCTTGTGACAGATGCAAAAGAAGATGAAATACACAGATTAGAGAATTTGTCATCGGGAATAGTTCACTATCCAGTGCCAATAAAGACGTATGGTGCAAATATTATTGATATAGGGCGAGCCTTATTTAAAATAGAGTCTGATATTGGTGAACGAGTTAAGAATGATATTCAGCAAGCAATGGAGAATAATAATAAGGAAAAATTAGAAGATTTATTACATCAAGTTGGTCCGGGTGAATGGCGTTGGAAAATCAGAAATAAAATCAACCAATTAGAAAAAGCTAATTCTTGTATAAATTTTGTAATAAAAAAAGAGGATTCTTCTAGTGACTAATGAAGATTATTCTGATAAAAAAGCTTATTTAAGAAATAAATTAAATAATATTTTTAAAGACATACCCAGAAGTGAAATGGTACAAAAGGACTTTGATAACTTTAAGGTTAATCAATTTTGTGATGTCTTTTTAAAATACAAAATAATTGAAAAATATGACCAACTAAGTGATAAAACAAAAGACTTTAGAAATTTATTTGGACCTTTAACATTTAAACAAGCGTATGTAACAACTTATTTTGAAGGGAAAACTCCAAGATGTCCTTTTTGTGGGCAATTACTTGAAATATATGAAATAGAAGACACTGAAAATGAAGATTATAAAAACGAGAATGGATGTTATAAAAAGTACAAATATGTAGTTGCAGATATTGAACATATCATTCCTAAAAGTATATTTCCTCAATTGGCATTGCATCCAAATAATATGGTTCCTTGTTGTAAAGAGTGTAATCAATCAATAAAAAAAGATAATTTTTTTGCTAGAGATGAATTTTATAAATTTGAAAAGGCAATCAAAGATTTAAATTTAGATATGAATAACCTCCATCCTTTAGAACTATGGAAATTTTATAAACTATCATTTGATTGTGAAAGTTTAAACATCATAATTAACCAAAATTATAGCAAAGAAGCAAAAGGTTTTTTAAACTTTTATGGAATTAAAAATAGAATTGAAATTGTCGCATCACGTTGTTATGACATTTTATTTAATATAATTCGCCATTCAGATATTCGTTCTCCAGAATCCTTAGAACGACTGCTTGAAAATATGGCATCAAGCAACTGGCATGAAATTAATGACGGTTATTCATTAAACAATAGCCCGCAAATTTGGCAAGAATTCATTGAAAACATTCTATATGATGAATGCAAGCTTATGGCTCTTTGGGATGAAGTTAAATCAATGTATATGAGTATTTTTTAAGATGAAAGAAATAAGAAATTTTGAAAAATAAAATTTCTACAAGTTTTCTAAATGAAAAGGTAAAGTCCAATTAATTTTGACTTCTCCACCTTTTCCTTTAAATAAGAAGAAAAAATATGTAAACCTTTATGGAGATGAGTATAGAGAATGTTAGTCTTACATCAATGTTTGAAATTTATCTAAATTTGAAACTTGAAAGGACAGAAAAATGGTAGAAAAAGATTATACTTTATATTGTACAATGATTTTTAAACCTAAATACCCAAGAAATCCGGTTATTGATTTGCATTTGGAAAAACAAATTTACTGATGGTGAAATTGATTACGCAACTTGTGTTGATAAGCAAGATAAACGATACAATATGAACTTGATAAAATTGAGCCATTAGAGAAGTAAATGATTATAAAAATCAATCTTTAATACCTAGTTCATTTTTTATATGTGTATAGAACTTTAAAATTGATTCATTATTTTTACGGTGGCGTTCAAGTTCATCTGGACAAGATTCAACACTATTATATAAATCCTCATATAAATCATAAAAAATTTCCATTGTTTCTTGATTACCAAAAATACTCTCATCTTGAATTTCGTTCCATACATCTTTTGTTGTTTTTGATAAAATTGGTTTATTTTTAGTTCTAAAATCTTGCTCCACCCTCATTGAGAAATTATACATTTTTTGATATAGGAGTTCTCTTTTTCGTTTTAAATATATTTTTTCATCTCTGGCACTTTTATACATATCACTTACAAAAGAAAATCCTCCAGTTAGCACAGCACCTAATATTATGCCAAATAATTGCGAATGAAAAAAATCAAGCATTTAAAAACCTCTATATTTTCTAAATTACTCTTCACTAAAGAAATCTTCGTCAATTTTTTTGATTTCGATTCTAGTCTTAACTTGCACTCCTAAATTGTGCTTAATCATCAATTTAGTTAGTTCTTCTCCATCAACCAGTCGTATAATTTTACCTTGAACAGATGCAGCTTTCTTTTTTGCTCTTTCATCAAAAAAGCTTGTTGTTATAAACACGCCTTTCCTTACAGGTGAGCAACCTAAAGCACCTGCAAAATTTTGCATTTCTTTTTCATTAACTTTATTATCTGAATATCTTTTAGCTTGCAAGTAGATTTTTTCTAAGCCTAATTCATCTTCATCAATTATGCCATCAACACCGCCATCATGGCTCATTTGAGTCATAGAACCTACACCATAATTCATTTTTTCCATAAGTTGAAGAACGATCTGCTCAAATCTTACAGGATCTACTTGTTTTAATTTAGTTAAGAGTTCACTTTGGAGATTATCTTTATATAATTCTTGTGCGTGAGCTAACATCTCATCTGGAGTTTCGATTTTTTCACAAATTTCAGATTTAATTTGTTCATTATCTTTTTTATGAATCCCCATAAACTCTATATATTCTGGATATTGTTTTAAATATTGAAGTATTTTATTTGGTTTATCTATTAATGCTTTTCTTCCCCTATCACTGATTATAAAAAAAGCTCTTTTGGGAGAATTAATTAATTTGGCACCTTTGAGGTAAGTTCTAGCCCAACCCACTCTACCTGCAAATTTTCGTCCACCACTGGGAATTTCTTCTGCAATTTCTTCTTGTGTAAGGTTAAATTCTTTCGCTAATTTATCAACTACTTCATTTAATCTATGTTCCTGTCCATCAGATAATATTTGTAAAAATGGTAGCATCAATTCATCATGTGTAGGTATTGCCATTCTAAAACTCCTTTTTATTAATAATAGCACAGAAATTTGAAAAAAATATTTCATCCTTAAAATTTTTCTCTCAACTTGGCGGAGGAAGTCTGGAGAAAGTTCTTTTTTAATTGATTACTGTTTGGAATTCTATTAAATTTTTCTTAACCCAATATCAAAGAAACCTATTATTTAATTCAAAATTTTTCTGCTCAAATTTCTGAAACTCAAGACAGTCAATAAACAAGACACTATGAGGAGTGTCTTGTTTATAAATTTAGGTCCCAGTGGACTTGAACCCCCAGCTTCACCCTTATCAAAGATAACAGGCGGTTTGGTTGATTTTGATTTTTCCTTATTATTCTTGCGTTTTACCCTATTTCTACAATTAATAAAAATAGATAAAATTACTTAAAATTACACAATGGATTTTAAGGATTTACATTTTGCAAAGCTTATTTTTATGTCATATAATAAAACCGTGCAAATACAGGAAAATTTAGACAATCAGATACTAATATACCAGACATTTGATGTTACAAAGCTTTATTCGACCTTGGAAGGATGCTTTTGTATCACATAGTTAAAACCACAGCTTTACAGACGGTAGCAAGAGAATTGGCGCAAGTTGTTTGTTTATTTTATGAATAAAAAAACGGAATACTTTATAATAATGGGTTTCCGATAATTGACAATGCAACGCTTTTTGCCCTGACGCTTTTGATAGCAGAAAATAATCCCGCTTGAAATGGAAGTTATTAAGCATGTGGCTATAAGTGTGTTAAATCGTTGGACTTACTAAAACTTCGATAACAAAAATAAGGAAAGTATTTATGAAAAAGACTATTAATGGTTACAATATTGACATTGACCATAAAACAATGATACCAATTGGGGATGAGGTAAATAGTTATTTATTATATGGAAAAGAAAAAATTCAAGATTATGCAAATGAGTTATCAGATGATTTAAGAAATGCTTATATTGAATGTAGGGATTATGCTAAAATTAAAGCCAAAAATGAATTTTATACTCGCCGGTATTTTTTGTGGCATAGTTTGGATAATATGGGGTCTAAAGAAAATAAGGTAACTATAATTCTTTTAAATCCAGCTTTTGCATGTAGTGATTTTTTGGATGATACTTTACAAAGAGTAAAGAATTTATTAGAAGGAGAAATGAAACAATTTAAATCATATTCTTCTTTTGCTGTATTAAACCTAACGTCAATAAGACAGCCAAAAGGCTGGTGTATTAAGAGATTATTAGATATTTATAAGCCTCAAGAAGATGATAAAAATTTTATTGAACAATATATTAATGCTAACTTGAATTCAAATATGGATTACATTTTAGCTTGGGGGAACAATGAGCGTAAAATCGTTTGTGATAATAATAAAATGTCACAACTCGTGCTTAAATATTTAATGTCTGCTAAAAAGAAAAATGCAAATATTAATTTATATATTTATTTAGACAGATTGACAGGAAAAGCCAATCCTCCACATTTTAACCAACAAGGTTTTAATGTTATGAAAAAGAAATATAATGATATAAAAATTCACCTAACACCTGTTGATGTTTCAAATTCCAATGGTTTATGTGAACTCAGCATAATTTGACACGTTTTTACCGCAGATTCTTTTTGTCACGCCTTGTGTGAGCATAACCCATTATTGTGTTAATACTTGCGCGGTTTAATATCTTTTGCCGGGGGTATGCTGTGAACAGTTAAAAATTGTTGCCTGATTTGAAGTTGTTTTCTCCGCAAGTTCAACACAAATCTCCGCAAATAATGCGTAGATTTTACAAGTTTTACTCCGCATGTGTATGTTGAGTATGTTTAACCTTTGTTATTTTTACTTACTTTTATTGAGTTTAAATAATCTGTCACTACACAAATATTACACAAAACTTTAAAAAGCTATAAAGAAACTTATGTTTAAAGATTAAATGCACAAAAAGGTGAGATTAATTAAATAATTTAGAACATTTCTCTTGAATATCTGATGCAATATCTTTTGCGAATTTTTCCTTGAGTCCTATATTTTTTGCCACTGCTAAAATATCATCTAAAGTAGGATTTTTTCCTTCTCCATTAATTGTTGTTGCGTGTTCCCCATTAAATGAATAACTGTAAGTTAAATCATACGCAGGAGATAAATGCCATTCTTTTTTTGTATCATCATAAAGAAAAGAAAAATTCTTTGAATGGTCATCTCTATTGTGTGCAAACACATTAAAGCACATTAGCTTAAATAATTGCTCAATGTCCTGATAATTTCTTGTTAATTCAAGTGTTAATTTCATCAGTGTATTGTAATCAAGGTTAGGAAGTCTGTGACTTGTCTCTAACAGACCGCTTGCGGATACCATATGAACTTTTTTACCGTTTTTGCGGTCAAACCTTTTTATCCCAAAATATCCTGAACAAATTTTGGATGGGAAAAGTCTTGTTTCTGTCATATTTATTCCGCAATCTTTTGCACATAAGGAATATTGATACTCTTTTTCCCCGATATTTTTAGGATCAGATGAAGAAGGAAACTTGATAATCCAGTCCTCATTGCCAACAGATGTCAAAATCTTTGGTCTTGCCCCACCTGATGAGCCGCCTAATTGAAAAAGTTCATCCAAATTATCCGAATTTTGCGATTCTAATATTTTTGAACACTCTTGTGCAAGAATATCGTAATCTGCGATACTATTTTCTGCTTCAAATCTATGTTCCGGCTTATAAGTCAAAGCCCCCATCCCGCTTTCTTGGACAACAGCAAGACGATTGAGATTATCAATTTCTGCAGGGTTTATTTTATTTTTCAAAAATAACCTATCAACAAGCATTCGACCCCAACCATCAGGCAAACTGTCATTAAAAACTCCAAATAACCCGCAAAATGGGTCATATTTTGGAATAAAAACTTTCTTGATGAGCGGCAAACTAAAAGGCGAAATACTAAAGCCATTGCTCAGCCAATCCGAATCATATTCAAAAGCAACAACTCTTTCGGGAGTTTTTGCAAGAGTCCCCACTAAAATATCATTATAAAATACTTTTAAATATCTATAGTTGTCCATTTATGACCTCATCAATTGATGTGTAGTTTTTTTGAGTAAACAAATTTCCCAAATCCTGCTCTAAATTGAGAGCAATCAGAATTTTTATAAGAGAATTCAAAGAAATTTCATACTTTGATTCAAACCTTTTGATAGAACCAAGACTGACACCTGATTTTGCAGCAAGCTGAATTTGTGAAATTTTAAGCTTTTTGCGTTGCTGCTTAATTTTTTCAACTAATTCTTTTGCTAAGTCATTAGGAGTTTTAGGATTAAATAAAAAATCTTCCATAGATAATATATTATACCAAATTTAGTAAAAAGTCAATATTTAGATAATATATTATCTAATATTTTAATAAAGCAAATAATGCAACAAAATGAAGTTGTGTTGTATTTTTTGAATTCGGGAGCCAAATTTTCTAAACCCCGCTTGAATGCCGTTTAAACATTGTTTAAATAGTGTTTAAATTTTGTGTCATTTGACTTTACTTTTTTGACTAAAGAAGCAATCATTGTCTGGGATTAAGCAGATTTCAAATGAACATAGTACAACCTATAAAAAAGCTAGAAGATATTCAAAAGATTAAAAAATATTTGGCAAAAAAGCCAAGAGATGCACTGCTTTTTAGTTTTGGAATAAATACAGGACTCAGAATATCTGATATATTATCGCTTGATGTAGGGGATGTAAAAGGCAGAGATCATATTGAAATAAGAGAGAAAAAGACAAATAAGTATAAGAAATTTCCGCTTAATAGGTTTTTGAAAGAGGAGATTGATTTATTTGTAGAAGGATTGCCGAGTGAGCAACCGCTTTTTTATACTCAAAAACATTGCAGGCTTGATAGAGCACAGTCGTATAGAATTTTGAATAAAGCAGCACAAGCTGTTGGGGTGAAGGAAAGAATCGGGACACATACGCTAAGGAAGACTTTTGGATATCATCACTATAAAAAATATAATGATATAATACTCCTGCAAAAAATCTTTAACCACTCCTCTCCATCAGTAACACTCCGCTACATAGGAATCGAACAAGATACAATTGATGAAAGCTATATGAATTTTTATTTGTAGACTTTTAATTAATTACAATACCTACAAATAATATCTTTTTGGTATTGTTCTAGTTTTTCTAATAGAACGTCATCAAAAATAATTTCATTTTCATCAATAGATTTTACGCAAGGTGCCAACCAATCCAATTCTTCAAAATCAAATCCATACCTTAATAACATAATTTCTTTAGAGTTATTTGTGCCATACTTTAAGTAGTTTATCATTGCCAACGCCCTAGAATCTTGAGTTTTATCATAATACATTTTGAATGCCGCAGATATAGGATTACTTAATGAAAAAGATAAAACCGTATCGAGATATTCATAAGTATCATATACTAATTTATCATAATCAAAATCTTTAAATGTTGCATTTTTGTCAAATAGTGATTTTTGAAATGCATTAACATTAGGGAGTTCACTTGGGATTTGCGAATATTTTAATTTAGTAGATGCAATTTGTTTATGAAATTCTTTCTCCGATATAAGCTTTTCTTTTAGCTGTCGTCTTAAGTCATTTCTGCGTTCATCATCTGTAATATAGTTATACCTAAAAGCAACTATTTGGCTAAAAGAACGCCCCTGAACTTTCCATAAAAGTATTCGAAGTGCTACACTTAATATGCTTTGTTCAGCATATGACAAGTTTTTACGTCTTAAATGCTTTACAAATATATTTTTAAAAGAATTTTTCACTAATTCTCTTGTATTATTATTCATATTTTTATAATTAGCAGCACTTATTATATTGTTATCAATAAACATATTATCTAAGATTAACTTTATATCATCATCTAAATTTGCATTTTTTATGCGCTCTTTTTGTAATTCAGTAATCTGTAGTTCATCATCAAATGTATTATTACGTGTTGCGTCAACTATATCTTTTGCATCTTCTGGTAACGATGAGAAATCATCATTATCTAATTCTGATGTATTTTTTATTTTTGTATCTATATTGAGCCTTTCCAAAAAATTATTATAATTTTCTTTTGGGACAATAACAAAACCATAGTCAAAGGCATTGCTAAAAGTTTTACTTCTTCCTGCCCTACCAATTAAATTTTTAATCTCTAAGGATTTTTTATCTTCATTGCCTCTGAATCTATAATTATCAATCCATACTAAATCAAAAGGCATATTAATACCCTGTAGTAGTGTTGATGTCGCAAAACAAATTTTAGCGTATCCTGAATTGATAAATTTTTCTATCAAAAAACGTGCCTTTAAAGGAATAGAACCATGATGAATTACAATTCCCTTCTGCATCATTTTTACTAGATTTGAAACTTTTTTATCTTCTGTAGCGCCAATATATTCTTGTAATTCTTTAATAATTTTTATAGCATTGGGATTTGTAATTTCATCGCACAAGTCAAGATAATCTCTAAAATCTTCAAATAGTTTTTTACTATATATTTTAGCTTTTGAAGCATAAATTAATATGGTTGTACCTTTTTGTTTTAATATTTTCTTTATAATATTTCGAGTGTAATAATATCTTCCCGGTTTAAAAGTAGGTCTATATGCAAAAATGTCCCCTTTTATGGGTGTTAGATATATTTTCCCGACAGAATTTTGTTTATAGCTTTTGAACGAAGAATTTTCTGTAATATTATGTTTTTCAAACTGTGCCTGAGGATTATTTATAAAGGGATGTGCAAAAACTTTTGTTGCATTAGGGAATTCAGTATTAATTCTTCTTATTAAAGAATCAAAAGTAAGCCCTCTCATATTTTCTTCTGATAATTGTGCTTCATCAATTAAAAACAAACCAATATTAAAGAGATCTTTAAACTTAAATAATTCTCTTGCTCTTTCTGGAGTCAGAATAAAGACACGCCTTTTTGTATGTCTTATATTTATATTATCTACAAACTGCAAAACTAACACATCCTTATTATTATCTAATATTTTTAATGTTTTCTCTAAATATTCAGCTATTAAAGCTCTTGATGGTACAATAATTACAATGTCGTCCTTTCTATGTTTGATTAGATCCATAAAAAGATATGATTTGCCAGAACTAGTTGGAGCAGAAAAAGAAAAATATTTTTTTTCATCAATATTTTTAATCATGTTAACTTGTATAGGAGTAAATGAATTTTTAAGGTTTGTTTTTATATCTTTAGCATAAGATTGCGTTTTATTAGGAAAACACACTGTCAAAAGGATTTTATGCTTTGGCGGGGGTCAGCCCGCCTCGGCGGTGTCAGTGGTGTTGATTTCAATATACTCGGCAATCTTGCGAAACTCGTCCGCAAACTTGAAATGAACGCTGATATTGCCGTTTTCGTAAACCTTGATATGGTCTACCAGCTCAATCAGAATTTCGCGGGTCAGCTTTTCGATGTTTTGATATTTCGCAAAAGCTACCAGCGCGGGATGCTGCTGGTCAACGCCGTTTGAGAGCTCTTTCCGTTCAGCCGTCAGCCGGGCCAGCAAATCCGAGAGCCCAGCGGCCTGCCGTTCATAATCGGTTTTCATTTCCCGGTATTCCTGCTGGGAGATTTCCCCGTCTTTCCAGTCTTGATACAGTGACTGCTTATAGCGGGTGATTTTCGTCAATTCCTTTTCCTTTGCGGCTATCTGGTCATTAAGGCGGTGGGATTGACTTTTTTTCAGCGGGGCCGCATTGATATGGGCTACTATTTCCGAGTAGGAAACGGCGGTGCTCACTTGATACTGGATGGCAAACAGAACGGCGGCCTCCAGACGGTTGTGCTTGATAGAGTGCATGGTGCAGGCTGTACGGGAGCGTTTCTTGTAAGTGGAGCAGGAATAATATACATTCTTCCCGCTCTGGCTCCGGGTCACGGCCTTGCCGCAGTCAGCGCACCTCAGAAAGCCGCTGAATAAATGGAGTTCCCGCTTTTTAGGAGCCGTCCGGGTGTCACGTTTCAGAAGTTCCTGCACCCGTTCAAAGGTTTCGTGGGTGATGATTGCCTCGTGGGTATCGGGGACGCGCACCCATTCTTCCTCCGGCACAGCCTCAATCTGGTGTACCTTGTAGCTTTTCACCCGGCGGCGGCCTTGTACTAAATCCCCGGTGTAAATAGGATTTCTGAGAATATCCGTTATAATCTTGTTTCCCCACATGGGAGCGTCCGATATAGCCGGGGAGTAGGGCAGGCCCTTTAGCTTTCTGTATGCCGTGGGGCTGGGTATGCCGTGGTCGTTCAGATACATCACGATTTGAAGTTTGGCCATACCTTGCAGGCATAGCTCGTAAATCTTCTTGACGATTTCAGCGGCCTCCGGATCAACGATTAGCTGGTGTTTGTCTTTGGGGTCTTTTATGTAGCCGTAGGGAGCGAAAGAGCCGATGTACTGGCCGTTGCGCCGCTTATAATCAAAAACCTGCCGGATTTTCTTTGAGGTCTGATAACAATACTGGTCGTTCATTACATTTGTTATCGGAACGATGATGCTGTTCACGCTATCCGGGTTTAGGTAGCTGTCCACGCCCTCGGCCAAGCTGATAAAGCGGACGCCCATCTGCACAAAAAGGTTATCAATCAGACTTCCGGCATCGCTATAATTCCGGGCGAAACGGGAAAGGTCTTTCACCACAACGCAGTTGATTTTCCCGCTCATCACATCCCCTAAAAGCCGCTGGAAACTTTCGCGCTCCGTATCGGTTCCCGTGTGGCCGTCATCCACATACTCGGTGTAGCTTTCAAATTCTTCCGCATGGTTGAAGTGAAAATCATTGAGAATGTCGCGCTGGTTTTTCACGCTGTTGCTATCGTCAAGCCCCCGGTTGATTTTCTGTAAATCCTCTCTGGAAAGCCGGATGTAGCCGCCCATTTTCCAGAGCCGGGCCGTATAGGTAGGGGTCAAAGTCTGCTGATACCCTCTGTTTTTTGTTCGTGCCATTGTTCCTCCTTCCCTATCACATTACACTTATATTATACCTCTGTCCGGGGCAATCAACAAGGATGTCGATGCCTCGGGACATTTTGTCTCGAAGTAGGAGCAGGCCGCAACAGCAGTTACAGCCCGCTCTTTTGCCGGATAAGAAAGGCGGTCAACGTCTCCTGCAGGGAGGGGCCGCCCTCGGCAAATTCGATTTTCACGCCCACGCCGCCCACGCTGAAGCAGTACGGATTGACGGCCCGTTTCACAAACCGGGCCAGCCGCTCCTCCCGGGGGAGTGTGCGGTCAAAGGCCATACCGCTCACGTCAGCCAGCGCATCCGCGCTCACCGCGCCGATGTTCACGCTTTTCATTTGTTCCAGCTCTTGTGCGGTCAGTTTCACGGCAAAACCTCCTTTTGCGTTTTGGGTTGGTGGGGAAACGCGAAAGGACAGCACTCCGAAAAGTGCTGCCCTTTGGCCTATCCCTACCTTGGGACAAATTGTCTCAAACTTGTTTGAAAGAGGAAACGCCGGGCCCGTATGTTTGGCCCGTCAAAAGACAGCAGGTAGCGGCCCGGTGTTCCCCTGTTTTGTGCGGCGGCCCCGAGCGGCAAGCGGCCAGCTTGTCCCTCGCGGATCGTGGCCGTGGGGCTGGCAAGCTCCCCACGCGCGGCGGTGGTGTTGGTCGCTCGTCCTCCCGTAAGAGAAGTCACAGCGCACCCGCCGCCCGGCTCCCCGCGTTCACTCGGGGCCGCCCGCTATGCAGTTGTGGAGAAGAAAAAACTTCCTCTCATATACCACCAGAAAAGCGGAGCAAATGGAGGGGCGGTCAGGAATTTTTTTGCAAATATTTTTTCATGCTTTTCAGACCGCCCAGAACGGACTCACGGACGGAGCTCTTATCCACGCCCTCGGCCTGGGCAATCTCCCGGTAGGTCATGCCGAGGATAAAGTGAGCGTCCACCCGGCGGCCCTGGATCTCCGGCAGGCTGTTCAGCGCGTTCCATAGACGGCAGAACCGCTCCTTGAGCTCCAGCACCTCGTCCGGGGTGAGCTCATGCAGGCAGGCGGAATACTCGATGCCGTCATCCGCGTCCAAGGAATAGTATGCCTTGTTGTAGCGGGCCCGCTCGGTATAGGCGGCCTCGGAGCGGACGCTGGCCCGGAGCGCCTCGGCCACATCATCGGAAACCTCAATATATTCGTCCTGGGTGTACCAGTAGTAAAAGTCGCGCAAGTTGATAATCGTCATGGTATGTACCTCCATATCGTTTTTGTGGTCGGGTTGCGGGAAACGATATGGAGGGCGGCGGGGAGCGGCACCCGGGGGAGCCGCCCCGCACCTTGGGACAGCTTGTCCCAAAGCTGGGCAAACAAAAAACGCCTGCGCGGAAAAATACCACGCAAGCGCATAAAGTGAGACGATTATCTAAATTACAACAAATTTCGCATTGTATAACAGAATATACTTGTCTTGGGCTTGGGCTTTTTTTGGCAAGTTAGGGGGACGGACAAAGCAGAGAGACACGACATTACCTCCTAAAAAGCAGTTGTCGTACCTTTCAATAAAAAAGCCGATAACCGCATTTTCAATCTGCGTGTTATCGGCTCTGCGTCTGTGCGTCTGGCTCTGTGATAACTAAAATCTTAAATTTTTCTACGCTAATTAAGGTTTCTTGTTTGCATTTAGGACAAAACAAGGGGAAATTTTTCAGTTCAGTATCTAACCGCAACTTGATACGAGTTTTACTGTTACAGACTGGACATAGCAGCCACTCGAAGCTATCCATATAATTCATTTCAAATTTCTCTGAGCATCCAAACTCTTTGAGCTGTGATAACAGAACCAATCGCAATTATCATAGCCAATAGTAAGAACGAAAACTGTATTCCACTCATTGCCACTGTGTAAACATCAAAGAATTTTAATGGAGTTAAACAGTACAACATTGGAACTTCAAGATATTCGGCGGTGATACTGATACCATAAAAAAGCAATAATATTCCTGCGCCTATCCGAACGGCCCCTTTATAGGTTCTCGTCAGGCTGGAGGCCAAAAGCGT
>ULTH01033207.1_pt1 | contig 42830 bp, 22 predicted proteins | sample 1957421 | NCBI WGS metagenome assembly ULTH01 (sample SAMEA4835729, study PRJEB28245) | human gut metagenome | biome: gut microbiome; material: fecal sample | place: Denmark | collected 2008 | reverse complement strand
CGGTCCTTAGTATATTACGCTTTTTTGAGGGATTTTATAGCTTAAACTAAAATTGAGGTTAGTAATTAGACGTTAGGAGTTAGAAGTTCGCTTTTGAGGCGACAACTTCCAACTCCTAACTTCTAATTTCTAACTCCCTTAGAGTTTGATTCGGGTTTTGCGGCCGTTATATTTCACTGTTCTGGAGGCGTTGTCCTTGTCAGCGCTTTTGACGGTAAATGTTCGTTCTTTCAGCATGCCGGGGAAATTGCCCTTGTGGTCGGCTATGGTGAGAGTGCGGCTGCCTTCGTCCCAGGTAAAGCGTATGGTCGAGTACATGCCTTTTTCGTAGTTGTAGTTGTCGCCTTCGTCCTCATAGAGCACGAACTCGCCGTTGGCACCGGGATATACGGTGATATCGAGATTATCCCAGGGTTTTTCGGAGGCATACTGCACGTCGGGCCCGAGAGGAAGGATGCTGCCGGCCCTGACATAGAGCGGAATCGTGAAGATGTCGCACGGTATATCGATTTCGGCACCTCCGTCGATTAGGCGGTTGGTGTGGAAATCCCACCATTTGGTACCGGACGGCAGATATACATCGGCAGTTTTGGCCGCGCGGAAGTCGACATTCTCCACGGTATTGCCTGTTGCGGAGGTGGTTCTGTTCCATCCTGAGTTTTCGTCTTTGGCCGATGTCAGTTCCGGTGTGTATTTGGCTTCAAGAATGGGAGCTGCGAGCAGCTGACGGCCGAACATGAATTCGTCGCCGCGGTTGTGGGTGTTGGCGTCGTCGGGGAAGTCCATGGGCAGTGCGCGCATGAATGCCGAGCCGCCGGCAGAAACATCCCACGAGGTCGAGTAGATGTAGGGGAGCAGACGGTACCGGAGCTTTATGGCTTCGGCTATGGCGTCGTATACCGGTTCGCCTTTTTCGCCGAACTGATATATTTCGCGGTAGGCATCCGTGCCGTGCGAGCGCATCATGGGAGTGAACAGGCCGAACTGAAGCCAGCGAACATACAGTTCCTGATAGAGGGGATTGCGGGTGGCGCTGTTGTCGGCGTAGCTCTTGTTGTAGTCGCCGCAGAAGAAACCGCCGATGTCGGAATTGACATGCGGATTTCCGGTAAGCGAGAAGTTGAGGGCGGCGGGTACCTGACGGCGCAGGTTGTCCCATGTCGAGGTGACGTCGCCGGTCCATACGTTGCAGCCGTAGCGCTGCTGTCCGGTATATCCCGAGCGGGTGAGGATAAATACCCGTCGGGTACTGTCGACGTCGCGCTGATGGTCGTAGACGCCTCCGACTGTCATGAGCGGATAGGCGTTGCGCACTTTGCGGAACGATCCGAGGTAGGTGGGAGTATCGAAGTCTTCAGGCTTGGGATCTACGTGGTCGGGCTCGGTAGAGTCCATCCACCAGCCGTCGATACCCATGGCGTGGAGCCGCGAGAGATTCTGCCAGTAGATGTCGCGTGCCACGGGAGAGTATGCGTCGTACACGCGTACTCCCGAGGGATAGTCCTTGCGGGGAGGCCAGATGTGGCTGATACCCGACTCGGGCCATGTGACGAAATCGAACAGCAGATCGCGCTCGGCAAGCTCGCGGTAGCCTTTGGTCTGCGGCCCGAACGACGACCATATCGATATTATGGCGTGTGCGTTGTTGCCGTGTATCTCGTCGATCATTGCCTGGGGATTGTTGAACTCGGGATTCATAAACTCCATGGCGTTCCACAGATAGTTGTCGCCCCAGTACTGCCAGTCCTGGATAATGCCGTCGAGGGGCACTCCCAGTTCGCGGTGGCGACGCACGACTTCGGTTATTTCCTGCTGGCTTTTATAGCGCTCGCGGCTCTGCCAGAAACCGTAGGTCCACAGAGGGAACATGGGCACTTCGCCGGTGAGATGGCGTATCTGGCGGGTCACACCGTCGGCATTGCCGCCGTACATGAAGTAGTAGTCGACACCCTCGCCGACCTCCGACTCGAAGGATGTGCCGGCAGGTGTGTCGGAAAAGAGGGTAGGCGAGTAGTTGTCCCATATCATACCCCAGCCTTTGACCGACTGTACCACGGGTATGCCGTCTTCCACATTGCCCGGCATGAGAACACGCGATTCGCCACGCTGCGAGAGACGGCCGTTCTCGAGATTTCCGAGTCCGTAGATGGCTTCGTCGGCTTCGAGACCGAAGTCCTGTCTTACTTTGAGGGCCGGAACACCGGCATCGTCGACATGCTTGAATATGGCATTCCCTTTTTCGGCAAGCAGCTGTTTGCCGTCTTTGGTGAAAAAGCTGATTTCGCCGTTTGCAAGATTGAGCGAACTCCGCAGACGTGCACTCGACACCTCTACTTTGTCGCCGTCCTTCCGCACTTTGAGCGATACCTTCTCAGGCGAGGCTATAATCGAAAGACTCGTGTCGTTCTTGACTTTGTCGACCGGCGTTTTGACAACCCGCACCGATGATGGCGTATAGTAGATTAATTCGATATCTACGGAATCTGTATGGGCTTTTATACCCCCGGGAGTGTTTTCCCAGGCTAAGCCCCATGTCGGGAAAACAGTCATACCCGCCAGGGCGGCAAGGAAAATGTGATGTTTTTGCATAGTTATTTATGTGGAATAAGGTTTACAAAGGTAGGAATATCCGGCATTATGCCAATATCCCGAGTCCGCTTTTTCATACGAAACTCCTAACTTGTAACTTCTAATTGTCAGTCCCTTCTATGGGCAGAATATTGCCGTCGGCATCGTATGTTAGCTCGCATACTTTGAGGCTTCGGAGCCACGATTTTCCGCCCGAAGGCACGCTGTCGTGATGGAAGAGATACCACCGGCCCTTGTACTCGATGATGCTGTGGTGAGTAGTCCATCCTACGACAGGCGTCAGTATCACGCCCTTGTAGGTAAAAGGACCATAGGGATTGTCTCCCACGGCATAGCACAGCAGGTGGCTGTCGCCGGTTGAGTACGAGAAGTAGTATCGTCCATTGTATTTATGCACCCACGAGGCTTCGAAAAAGCGATGGGGATCGCCGGCTTTCAGTGGATTTCCCTCCTCGTCGACAACAACAATCGGCCGGGGCTCTTCGGCGAACTGCATCATGTCTTTGGACAGGCGCACACAGCGGCTCGGCAGTGCAGGTTCGTCGCCTTCGGGGAGATATGCGCTTTCAAGAGCCTTGTTGTCGGCATAACGCTGCAGCTGCCCCCCCCATAGGCCGCCGAAGTAGAGATAGTATTCGCCTTCGTGAGGCAACACGCAGATATCCATGGAGTAGCTTCCCCGTATAGGGTCGGGCATGGCTGTGAAAGGACCTTCGGGGCGGTCGGCTACGGCGACACCTATGCGGAAAATATCGTTGCGGTCCTTAAGGGGGAAGTAGAGATAGTAGCGGCCGTCCTTCTCGGCGCAGTCGCAGTCCCAAAGCTGGCGTCCTGCCCATGGAATATCGGCAATGTCGAGTGCTTTGCCATGGTCTGTGACACGGCCTGTCATGGGGTCACCGTCGATAGAAAGCACATGCATGTCTTTCATCACATACTGGTCGCCGTTGTCATTTTCCACATTTTCGCATTCCCAGTCGTGGGAGGGATATATGTATATGCGGTCGTTGAATACATGCACACTCGGATCGGCCATGTAGTCATCGGGAAAGAGATACCTTTTTTCAGGATTGGTCGGTTTCATTATAGTGTCGGTTTATCAGTTCTTGGAAAGAAGTTCATTTGCGAAAGCGGGTTTGAGCCGGTAGTCTCTGTCGAAGGGGAGGGGATAGTCGGTGCGGCCTGTCATGGGCCAGTCGTTACGCCACGACATGCCGTCGTAGGTGCCCCACAGAGATACTCGCGATATGACGTCGGAGTGGCGCTTGAACAGGTCGATCCACTGGGCCGCACGCTCGTTCCATGCACGCGACACCTCCTCGGGCAGTCCTTCGGGATAGGGATTGTATTTTTCGTCGAGCTGCACGATGTCGCCCACGTTGGCGCCGGTGAATACCGTGGGCAGTACGGTGATGTCCCATTCGGTAATCATCACCTGAACGCCGGTATTGCCGAACGCTACTATCGATTTCTCGAATTCATCGATTTTCGGGTAGTCCATGCCTATGTGAGCCTGCATGCCGATGCCGTCGATACGGAGGCCGCGGTCGCGCAGATCGTTTACTATTTTGACATAGCGGTCGCGTTTGCCGGGGCACGACATGGAGAAATCGTTGATATAAAGCTCCGCGTCGGGATCAGCCTCGTGGGCGTACTCGAATGCCAGCGGAATGAATTCTTCTCCGAGAATATCGTAGAACGGGCTCGGGCGGTACGATCCGTCATCGAGGATAGCCTCGTTCACCACATCCCAGCCTTTGATACGCCCTTTATAGCGCGATACCATGGTGTGGATGTGGTTGCGCATGCGTTCGCGGAGCACGTCGGCCGATACGTAGTTGCCGGCCGAATCGCAGGCGAACCACGGCGCGAGCTGCGAGTGCCATATAAGCGTGTGGCCTATCACTGCCATGCCGTTGCGCTCTCCGTAGTCCACAAATGCGTCGGCATCGTCCCAGAAATATACTCCTTCGGCAGGATTTATCTTCTCGCTTTTCATGCAGTTTTCGGCTACGATGGCATTGAAGTGCATGGTTACTATCGAGTCGGCCCTGGGATCGAGACCGTTTACATGATCTACAGGAATGGCTGCCCCGATGAGGAAATCGTTCTTGAAATGTTCTTTCATTGTCGCGACAGGCTGCTCGCTGTGGCAGGCGCCTGCCGCTATGGTCAGAGGAAGAATGAAACGGATATACTTATTCATTACTTGGGTAGGTATATGATGCGGTTAAAAAATCATTTGTTGTGGCGACGCTCTATTTCGCGGTTGATGTTGTCGATTACATCGTCGTCGAGTTCGTATTTCGATATTATGAACATCGACAGAAGCAGGAGGGCTGCCGGTATCACTGCTACCAGCCACAATATGCCCTGCTGTGCGAAAGCAGTCTGGTCGGGGAGTTCTTTATTGAATCCTACAAAAGCGAGTACAAGACCAGGTACAACGCCGCCGAGCGCCATGCCCGCCTTGTAGAATATGCCTGTAAGGGCATTGACGATGCCCGATATACGGCGCCCGTGGGTATACTCGCCGAAGGATATCACCTCGGGAACAAGCGCCCACATGTAGCCTGTGGCCACAATGATACCGGTCGATTTTATGAACTGGGCCGTATAGACCATCCACATATGCTGGCGAAGCGACTCTATCATGGATATGGCATACAGAAGCCCCATACCCACTATCGCCGTGGCAAGGAAGATATAGAACATGCCTTTCTTGCCCACCATTTTCTTTATCGACGGTATCAGCGGCATGAAGATAAATGCCGGAATCGAACCGAGACCCATGAAGACAGAGAGTTCGCCGGCAGTGCCGTGGAGATTGTAGTTGATGTAGTAGGCACCGGCCGAATTGCTGATGGCCATCAGGCCGAAAGCAGTGATGAAAAAGAAGGCTATGATACGCAGCGGGCGGTTGTGCACGAATTCCATCCACAGGTCGGTCACTTTGACGTTTTCGGTCTCCTTACTGTCCATAACCACCCGTTCGCGGCTCTGAGTGAAGCAGAATACGAGCAGTCCGAGGCCTACGAGGCCGTAGATGGTCATGGTGGCGAACCAGGCGCTGTCGCTCATCGACATATCTGTGGTCTCCGAGGGGTCGAACAGCCGGAGGATTACAGGCAGACCCATGCCCACGGCGAGGCCGCCGACATTGGCCATGAACATGCGTACCGATGTCAGTTTGGTAATTTCGGCCGTATCGCGGGTAAGCGAGGCGTTAAGAGCGCCATAGGGCACATTGACGAGGGTGTAGCACATCGACAGGCCCACATATGTTATGTAGGCGTACAGGAGCGAGCCCGAAAAACCGTTCCAGAAGCACAGGATGGCAAAGCCGGTGAGGGGTATGCCGCCGAGGATGAGATATGAGCGGTATTTGCCCATGCGGGGATTGTGTTTGTCGACAAACGCGCCGACAATGGGATCCCAGATTACATCGACGATTCTGACGATAAGGAACATCACAGCCGCTACTGCCGGGTCGAGGCCGTAGACGTTGGTATAGAAGAAGAGCAAGTACATGCTCACGGTCTGGTATATAAGATTCTGGGCCAGATCGCCGGCGCCGAATCCTATGCACTGGAGCATGGATATTTTGCAAAAGCCGTTGTTGGAACTTTGCATGGTATTGTATTTATGGTATTGTATTTTTAGGTTTATTGGTTTGTTCGATTGGTGAGCACGAAAGCGCCGTTGCGGGGAATGGTCACGCGCACACGGCCCTTTTTGTCGGGTTTTGCCACAGTGGCGCAGCCTTCGAGCATATCGGTGTCGGAGTACAGTGTCAGTATCTGACCGCGCATTTCCGACGGAATTTCGATATAGGTTTTTACAGGTTCGTCGGCCGCATTAACTCCGGCTATGTAACAGGTGTCGCCATGTCGCCGTGCCATTATAAGATACCGGCCGGGGTAACCGTCGATGAAGCGGGTGTTGTCCCAGGTTGTCGGTACCGTTTTCATGAAGTCTATGGCCCAGGCAGGAGCATCGGTGAGGTTGTTTGGTGCCAGAGCGAAATGCTGCACCGGGCTTTGGAAGAGTACTGCCGTAGCGAGGGCATAAACGTCGGATGTGACGCGCCGCGAGCCGCCGGGTTCATTGTTCGCTGTATAGTATTTATTAAGAGCACTTCCGCCGAAATCCATGCTTCCGACTGTATTGCGTACCAGCGGATGTATGGTGGCATTGAAGGCTTCTGCGTCGCAGCTTCCTTGTGAAAAATGTAGATTTTCGCTTGCAAGCACGGCCTCTGCGCTTGCAAAGTTGGGATACATGCGTTCCCAGCCGCGGGGCAGTGTGCAGCCGTGGAATATCACGAGGATGCCATAGTCGTTGGCATCGGCCAGAATGTCGTGGTACAGGCGCATTGTCTCCTGCTTGTCTCCGCCGAAGAAGTCGACTTTTATGCCGCGTATGCCGAGCTCCTGCATCCATTTCATCTCACGGCGCCGGGCTACTATGTCGTTCATTATGCCCCGGGGTCCCTGAGGGGCGTCGTTCCAGCTGCCGTTCGAGTTATACCACAGGAAGAGGTCCACACCGCGTGTCTTGCCGTATTTTGCGAGTTCGGCAATCTTGTCGTGTCCTATCTGGGTGTCCCATAAGGCATCTACCAGTACGGTCGAGTAGCCCATGTCGGCTGCGAAATCGATGTATCGTTTCTGCTCGTCGTAGTTGCAGCTCGGGTCCATTTTTATAATCCAACTCCATACACCTTTGCCGTACTGATACCGGCGCGACGGCTCGTAGAGCGGCCGTACTACATCGAAACTTACTGTAGTTTCGGCAATGGGTGCGAGATTCTCGCCCACAGTGATGGTGCGCCAGGGAGTGAGTCCGGGAAGTGCGATAGATGCCGAGGTCGATCCGAATCCGTTCTGTTCGCCTGGTTGAGGAAAGGCGATGGTGTAGAGGACACCCTTGCCTCCCTGGAGATGTGATGCACAGTAATTGCCGGCGATTCCCGTTTCGGATATCAATGTCCAGCCCTTGCCGCCGTTGTGGAAAAGGCAGGGGAAAGTATAGCCGTTACCCCAGCCGTTTTCGCCTGTGGGAGCATCGGGGGTGTAGGGTGTCTCATAGCTTGGCGACGTGCGTGCGAATCCGCCCATGGGGCCGCTCTGGGGACACAGGAATGTAGTGGTGCCTTCGGGCATGACGAAGCCAGTGGCTTCGCTGTCGACGATGCAGCACAGTGTCTCGCCGCGGGGCTTGACCTGATAGCGGAATGCCACATTATTGTCGCTCACTTCGGCGATAACGTCGAAAACCACTCCCGTCGAGTCGGAAAAGCTGTATACCCGTCGGTTGGCGCGGTAGTCGACATTGCTTTTTTTGATATTGGGCAGGGCATATGTGTCGTTTACTGCTTCGATAGGTGAGACGGCCGTAAGTGCGAGCCCCGATGTGAAGTCGCCGATATTGGTCTTGAGGCCGAGTGGCGACGGCGCTATGAATTCCTGTCCTCCGAGCGATACGGTGTACATCGGTTTGCCGGCTTCGCACCCTATCGAGAAGACAGTCCGGCCGTCGGGACTGGCAATGTCCGTATCACCGGCGTACATTGCATCAGGTACCGATGCGATAAGAGACACAGCTGCCAATAGTATAAGTATGTTTTTTTTCATTTAATGAGCATTTTTTTGTCTCCGATTATATAGATGCCTCTTGCGAGACTGCTGCATGGCCATGAATCGGCAACCTTACAGCCTGTGATGTCGTATACACCGGAATCTTTATCGTATGCGTCGGCCACCACATTACCGACATTCGAGAAAGGGTCGTTGTTGGTGGCGAATACATGTTTGATCCTTATGGGCTTACCTCCGTATGCCCAGAATCCCACACGATATATCTGCGATGAATCGAGCGGTTTGATGCCGTTGGCGTCGTTTTTCATCATGCCGTTTATTTCGGCAACAATGAGTTTTCCGCCGTTGAAATTGCCCTCATATGACTTTTCCCAGTAACTTGGGGTGTCGAATACACGCAGCTGCACACCGTTGCTTTCTTCCTCTTCGAGTTCAGCCACAAGGTATCTGTAGCCGGTCAGATCGATAGGACGTGTGTATTCCCAACCGCCGAAACCATATTTGCCGGCGATGAAAGTATTTGTGGAAGTGTCGAATGTGCCTTTTTCCCATATTGCGGGATTGAACGATGCCAGATCGAATACGAAATCGCCTTCCGACGGATTGGGCTGCGGTTCGAATGGTATCTCCTCCGTGTATTCTACTTTTGGATCGGTGATGCCCATGGTGGCGAGCATCTCTACGGCATACCGGCAGCCGAGAACCCTGTATCCGTGGGCGGTGAAGTGGAGACCGTCGCCTTTTTGAGGAAGATTGGCGGCCGATATGACATGTGCCGTGGGTATTGTGCGGGGCAACTGGTTGATAATCGCGTTCATGCCTCCGCACACACCGCCTTGTTCGGTTGTCACGACCTCACCGGCCAGCAGTGGAACCTCGGAGGCTGTGAGGCCGAGATCGGCCAACAGGTCCTCGTATATTTTTTTAACCTTCGCACACCAGGTCGGGTCGCCGTTGTTTGTCTCTCCCTGATGGAGAAGAATCCCCTTGATTACACCGTCCTTCTGCGCTATGCGCGCGCATTCTACCAACCGTTTGTACGGCGCATTGTCGTAGGCGGCCATGAAAGCTTTGTACCAGTCGGCTTCGTTGGCTATGCTCACTGGATCGAAGTCTTTGTCGAGATGGGCGATATTTGCGCCCCCGATGGCTACGGGAACAACGCCGATACGTACTTCGTCCGGAAGATTTGCCACCATTGTGCGTCCGAAATAGTCCATGGGTGTGAGACCTGTGCCCTGACGCACAAGGGGCGGCATGGCCTCGCACCACACACCTTTGGTGCGGGCGGGCGATGCGAAGTCTACAGCCGGCAGCAGGCGGAAGCGCTCGGGAATATTCTGCCGATCGACTGGCTCAATGGCGGCATTCCCTTCCATATTAGACTGTCCAAGACAGAGATAGATGTGAAAATCGGGATCGGGCTGAGCCGAGGCCTGAAGCAGCCCGGCGGCAGCGGCAACAGATATTATAATACGGGATAATTTCATGATAGTGTTGTATTTCGGTTATGGCAGGACTGAGATTTTGCGGCCACCGACAATGTAGATGCCGGGCGCGAGGCCGACAGTTGCCTCGGAGCGATATACTCCCCGGCGTATTCTGCGGCCGTAGAGGTCGTATACATCCACAGGCTGTTCGATGGTTTCGGCTTCGACATCGTCGATTCCCGAGGCATCGGAGGTCATAGCCGGGAATACATTCTTTATACGGAACGGTCTGCCCCCCATGCTCCAGAAACCTACTATATAGATATGCGATTTATCCATCTTGCGGCCCTGTATGCTCTTCATGTTGTCGAGATCGATCACGGCCCGTCGCGAGCTTCCGAAATCGGCCTGCACCGGATCGCTCCAGTAATTGTTCTGGTCGAAGACACGGAACGACACACTGCAGCTGTTGTCGCCCTCGAGCTCGGCTATGAGGTAATGGTATGCCGAGAGGTCGAGCCCGCTCGAATACTGCCATCCGGCAAAGCCGTACTGGCCGGTGGTGATAGTGTGTGTGGCGCTGTCGAAAGTGCCGGACTCCCATATCGACGGATTGAAATAACCGTCGATGAACGGGAACGCCGTGGAGGTGAAACTGAGTCGCACATTCTCAGTCCGACCTCCGACGGTGTAGCCCACAGTGGCTGTAGTGTGTCCCTGACCGATGGCGCGGAACGAACCGTTGTCCCAGCTTATGACCGAGGAATTGTCGACCGTAACATCGAGTTCTGTTTCTACCGGGCTTTCGTAGCCGTTGTAGGACGCCACCACGGCCGGAGTAGAGCATGTGCCGGGCATCATCAGGTGATCGGAGGAGATATCGCCCGAGCGGGGCGACAGTACCAGCGATACCGACGAAGCTGCGGGCATGTTGTCGCCGGCATATTCCTTAAACCAGTGGTAGACGGGCCACAGGCATGCGTCGGGGTCGTTATAGAGCGTATATTTCCCGGCTGAACCGGCCACTCCGTCGAATTTCGCGAGATGCTCGGGTCCGGTGAATATCATCCAGCTTACGTTGCCGGTCTTGTCGGCAAGATATTTGAAGTTTGCACCGAAGCCTTCGCCGAGCATGCGGCCTGTGATGCTCTTGCCCCACGAGGCATTGTAGTCTTCGGGAGCCCAGTCCATTTCTGTGACAAGGACAGGCGCTATTGCTGCCGCAGGTTCTATCTGGTCGCGCCACCCGGCAGCGAACGATTCGTAGCCTCCGCCGTAGTTGCCGCCGAGTTCCTGGCTGGGTTTGATGGCATCGCTGCCATACCATCCGGGATATACGTGCACGGCATAGCCGATGTTGTCGCCTTTAACGGGATATTTGGCAAATCCGGCGTACTGCGACTGGTAGCCGGTGCCCGGAATCCAGAGAATGTTGTTGCAGCCGTTGCCGCGCATCAGGTCGACTATTTCCTGAAAGAACTGGGTAAGATTCTTGTTGCAGCCGTCGGTATTGGAGCGGTACTGACCGTCGGTATCTTTTATGTTGACAGGCTCGTTGGCCAGTTCGAACATTATATGGGGATTGTTCTTCAGCCGTGCCTGCGATGACACGAATCCCCATACCCGCTTGAGATATTTATGATAGTTGTCGCCGATGGCTATTTCGTGGGGGCACACGCCCGGCGGACGCATCACCACGTACAGTCCTTTCGAAACGGCGTATTCGGCCATGGGGATGAATACCGAGTTGAGATACGTGCGGAAGCGGTTGAAGTCGAACGCCGAGATATCGTTCTCACCTGTCGTCTGCGCTCCCGGGGTGTTGGACCAGTAGGGGTCCATGTGGAGGCGCAGCCAGTTCATCTTCCATCCGGCCGCAAGAATCTGGTCTATTTTTTCCTTGTTGTATTTCAGACACGCCTCTACATCATAGTTGCTCCATTTGGAGCCCTGTTCGTTGAACCATGGGCTGTAGGTTTGGCCGAAACCGTGCAGATTCACTATGTTGCCGTCGGCATCCTTGAGGTAGCGTCCGTCGACGTGTAGTTCCGGCATGTCCATTCCCGGCCATGCACAGGCGCAGACGGGTGCCAGAATGCACATCAGAAGTGCGATAAGATTAAGATTTATGTGTTTCATGGATCAGGTCTATTTGAATATCCAGTAGTCAAAATTGAATAGTTCGGGGCCTTTGCGGCCTGTGAATACGAAATAGAGATCGTGCGCACCTGTAATTCCAGATTTCACCTCTGTCTCGAGCCGGCGCCATTTTTCCCATCCTCCGGTGGCGGGTACGTCGAGGATGGCGACTATCGGGCCGTCGATGCTGTCGGTACGGACTTCGATGGTGCCTCCGCGGCGTCCCGAGGCTACGGAAGCACCGAATTTTACAGGATGTCCGGCGCCGAAATTCACATTTTCGACCATGGTGTAGTCGCCGTTGTGTATATCCGAGAGGTACACGCCTGTTTCATCGCTCTGGCGCGTGGTCACGCCCTCCGCCCAGGCCATTGTCTCGGCTTCGTGACGTCCGTAGGGATCGAAATATCCGATAGCCCTGACACCTTTGCGCGTAGGCTCGATGAGGGGGAATGTTCCGTCGGCATTGTAGTCGAACGCTTCTACAGCCACACTGCGGCCGAAGCCTCCGCCGCCCGGCAGATTGCCTGTATGATAGAAGAAATAGGGCTGTCCCTTATATTCGATTATGCCGGCATGGTTGGTGAAGGAGTTGGTGCTGTCGGTCTGGGGCATTATCACGCCTTTATAGTTCCAGGGGCCGGTCGGACGGTCGCTCATGGAGTAAGATATGTTCTCGGGAATGCCGCCGGCGGCGTATACCATATAGTACCGTCCGTCGCGTTTGTAGAACCATGGGCCTTCGGTGTAGGTCGAGGTATATTTCTTGTCGGCTTCCATGGGCACGAAGCGCGGTTCGCCGAAGCCTGCGGGAGTCTGCTCTATGCGCTGCACCTCGCCATCGAACGACACCATGTCGGGATTGAGCTTCACATAGTAGAGCTGCGGATTGCCCCAGTAGAGATAGGCCTGTCCGTCGTCGTCGATGAACACTGTCGGATCGATATAGTCCCAGCTGCCGTCGACAAGCGGCTTGCCGATGGCATCTTTGAACGGACCGGTCGGCGTATCGCCTGTGGCGACGCCGATAGCCATGGTGCCGCTGAGTTTAGAGTGTAGAGGAACATAGAAATAGAACTTGCCTCCGCGCTCCACGCATTGCGGCGCCCACGCGCGGTCGTCGGCCCAGGCGAAATCCTCTATAGCCAGCGGCGAACCGTGGTCGGTCCAGTTGGCCATGTCGGTGGTGGAGTACACACGCCATTCCTGCATCCAGAAGAAATCGGCATTGTTCTCGTCGTGGCCTGTATAGATGTAGAGTGTGTCGTTGTGCACCATCGGAGCCGGGTCGGTGGTGTAGCAGGTCTGAACGACAGGATTTACTGCCGTGGCTCCGAGCGCCGGAAGCGCCATCAGGGTCAGTGCGGCTATTTTGATGTTCATATATATGGTGTGCTGTATCAGTTGTTATTGTCCTGGCGGAAGATAAGGGGAAGGAATTTGTCGAGGCATCGGCGCCATGTGAGCCACTCGTGGTGTGTGCCGGGCGAGAGGTAGTAAGTGTGGCGAATGCCTGCATCGGTGAGCATGGCGCTTATTTTGTCGCTGCCGAAGTTCTCTTCGCTGCCCATGCCGAGGAAGAGTGTGTGAACCTTGTCGTTGAAAGCATCGGCATCTTTGAAGACACCGTCGCACACATTGTCCAGACCGTCGCTAAAGAAGAAGAGGGCGCCGCTGAACGAACCGATATGCGAGAATTTATCGAGATTGCGGAGTGTTATCTGGAAAGTTTCGTGTCCGCCCCACGACAGACCGGCCATGGCGCGGTTGTCGCGGTCGGTGCGTGCGCGGAATGTCTTTTCGACGAAAGGTATTAGCTCGTTGAGCATCACGGGGGTGAACGATGCTCCGAATTCGTCGCGCGATTCTCCCGGGCGTGTGCCGTGTATGTAGCCGCAGTTGCCGTAGTCCATCACTACGATCATGGGAACACATGTCCCCGCTGCGATATGATTGTCGAGTATATTCGCCATCTTGCCCTGTTGGTGCCATCCGCGCTCGTCTTCGCCCATGCCGTGCTGAAGATAGAGTACGGGATAGGTCTTTTCGGGAGATGTTTCGTATTCGGCGGGAGTGTATACGTAGCAACGGCGTTGTCTTTGTTCCAGCTCGGACCAGTAGGGGCACTCGCGTACCTGTCCGTGCGGTATGTCTTTGTTGAAAGTATAGTATGCGGCTTCTTCGGCGCTTTCGGGAATCTCGATGCCGGAGGCCTGGCGTCCGCAGCCATAGAATGTTTCGCTCGACGGATCGTTGACGGCCACACCGTCAACCAGAACGAAATAGTAATGGAACCCTTCTACCAGCGGGTCGGTGGTAACGCTCCAGTTTCCGTTGTCCTGGCGGATCATATCGTACTTCCGGCCGCATATGTCGATTTTGACATCTCCGGCTTCGGGCGCAAAGACGCGGAATGTGGCTTTAGACAGGGAGTCGACGCAGGGATATGCAGCTTCTGGTATATTGGTGGCGGCAGGTATGCCTTCGACGGGAGATGCGGCCGTGGCGGCCAATGCTGCCAGGGACATCATTAATGTGAGCGTTGTTTTTTTCATTTTTTTAAGAGAGTCAATGACCGGGCTTGTGTAATCCCGGCCATTGACTCGGGTTACAGATTATCGATTCAGAATAGCTGTATTTTCATTGATGGTTAGTACCATAAGTATCATTCTTTGTCGGCGAGACCTTCGGCAATGCCGGCATATGCGGGTTTGCGGTTATAGCCGCTGTCCCAGATACCTACAGGCTGGTTGGCGCGCCATCCCGAGTTTTCGGGAGCGTCTGTCTGACACCAGAATGTGATGCCGAACTGCTGGGCTACAGGCACGATCTCGAAGTACTTGCGGATGATGAACTTGTAGTAGTCCGACATGAGCTTGTGCTGCTCGAGTGTTACTTCGGCGGTGGGTACGTCGTTGCCGTTTTCATCGACAAGACCCATGTCGAACTCTGTGAGACGTACCAGTTTGCCGGTACCGGCCATAAGTTCGAGCATCTTCACCACGTGTTCTGATTTGCTCTTCTGAGTCTCGGGATTCATGTAGTAGCTGATGTGCATCTGCGAACCGATACCGTCGATCTTGGTCACGCCGTCGCTTTCCCACTGATTGATCCAATCGATGAGGCTCCTGAGCTTCTTGTTGTCATCCCAGTCGCTTTCGAGGTTATAGTCGTTGATGAAGAGCTTGAGATCGGCGGGATTGCCGCCGTTTTCCTCGAAGTACTGGCGGGCGTACTTCACAGGTATGCGCACAAAATCATCGCCCAGATAGTCCTGCCAGTAGAACTTTGTTGCGGCATTGGGGTCGTTTGCGGCATGCTGTAGGTCGTAGCGCGAACCGCCGGCGCCGGATATAGCTTCGTTGACAACATCCCATGCCTTCACATAGCCGCGGGTGGCCGCCATCATACCCTTGATCCAGCGTTCCATCTCAGCTTCAAGAATTTCGGCTTTTTCCTCCGGGGTCAGTGGTATCGTATTCATGCTTTCAACTTTGCAAACACGTACTGAACGCACGTCCAGAGTGGCATCGCATGTCTGAGGCTTGAGGATAACGTCGTAGTCGCCGCCGACCAGGTCATTGAACTTAAGCCGGACGGTATTCTGACCCGCATTCACGGGAACACCCGTGCTGATCGACTGTGCGTCGCCTCCCCAGCCGTTCTGGATGGTGAGCTGTATGCCCGATGATGCGTCTTTCGACGAGGTTATGTCCAGATAGAGCACATAGTTGCCTTCGGTCAGTTTGTTTTCTCCGCCGGGTAGAATGAAGAACTGATGCCAGCCGCCGTCGGGCACATAGTGTATGCAGCCGTCTATTACCGGAGGCTCGCAGCCCATTGCGTAGAATGGGAAGGGGCCGTCGGTATAAGTTTTGTTGGTCACTTCGTTTTCCACTTCGATAGCTGGAGCTTCTTCGTGGCTGATTTTGACCCATTCGATTTCGAGTTTGCCGTCGTATGTGCCGGGCTGAAATACTGAGAAACCGTTCGATACTCCCATGGGAGCCATCTTTACTGATGCCTCGCTCCACTCGTCGGTGAATTCGAGTTTGCCTTCCTGAAGAGCGCCCCAGTTACCGAGCTGTACGTTGAGTGAACCGGGTTTGCTGCCGCGTATCCGGGCTGTGACTTTATATTCGCGGCCTTCGACAAACTGCAGGCCGTCGGCTACGAAGAACTGATACCATCCGCCGGGGTATTCCGACACTGTGAGGATGCCGTCGATTATTGCAGGCTCGTATCCCATGACGAAGTAGGGGAATTTGGTCATGCCGGCATATGTCTGCCTGGCGTCTTCCACTTCGTTTCTTGCGTCGGGGTCGACTTCGAGTTCTCGGTCTCTGATGAGTCGGTTGAGGTATTTCACATTCTGCTGTTCGTGCCAGCAGAATGTATGGCCATAGATCTGCACACCGGCTTTTTCGGCATTGTCCACGAACTCCGACACGGTGTTGAAATTCATCGAACCGTCGTCGCCCACCACAGAGGCATATTTCATGGCATTTCCGGCAGTCATTATGTCGAAGTTGTTGTTGGTGAGCAGATATACGAGACCTTTCTGATTGTAGTCGGCTACTCCGACTCCTGTGCCGAGGAGGAAGCCGGGATGCGCGCTGCGGTCGATATAGCTCTTAAGCTCGGCATAGTTGTCGAGATACTCATAGTCGGCGACGCTCTGGGGCTTCTCTACCTGGTATACGTCGATATCGGTATCGGCGCAACCGGCAAGAGCACCGGCGCCAAGGGCCATGGCAGCTATTATGTTATATTTTTTCATTTTAGGTCGGATTTTACTTTAAGGTAAATTTGAACTCCTCGAGCTTGTTCTGACGGCTCTGCATTACCATGCGTTCGTCGGACGACAGTTTATAGGTGGCATGCTGGCCGGTCTGGGCGTTGTACACATAGTCGATGGTGAAGGTGTAGTTCAGCTCCAGAAGGTCGCGGTCCTTGTCGCCCCAGGCCTTGGGTTCGCCCTGGCGTACCCACTTGCCGCTGCCCGATGCGGTGCAGCCCTCGCTTGTGGTGCTGACGGTGCAGGCACCCTGGTCGTTGATGTCGATCAGAAGTTCGCACAGGAGGTTGGTATCGGCCTTTTTACCGGTCTCATCGATTATGGGGACGGCCGGGGTGAAGGTATATACCGATGTGGTGAGGCTCTTGGTGGTGAGGTAGCGCAGAGTGCCCTTTTCCCACAGCTCGGGCATGCGGGCCACGGTGCTTGTCTCGCCGTTGTTCTCGATTACGTCGGTACCCTTGCTGATCCAGCATCCGTGATAGGGATTCTTGTACTTGACCGCATAGAAGATGTAGTCTTTCGGCTGCACAGCCCAGTGGTCGGGTACGAGGCGGTTGGGGTTTTCGATTCCGTCCTTGGCCTTACCCTGGAGAATGGAGTCGGCCGAAGCGGTGAGCCGGATAGGTATCACGTAGCTCAGGCCCACGGCTTCGGGGTCGGCGAAGAAAGCGTCGGTAAGCTGCACTTCCACACCGCCTATGACCTCGCCGCGGTTGATAACCATCTTGTCGCCTTTGATGTCGTAGTACGAGGCGGGCATGGCTTTCACCGGTGCGCCGTCTTCGAAATAGAGATTGTCGCACATGGTGTTGTCGACTACGAAATCGGCCGAATGGGTGCCTGTGTTCACGTTGACACCGCCGAGAGCGGCTTTGATATAGAATTTGTGAGCGTTGTCGAGGCGTGTGTCGTTCTCGCCGTCGTCGCCCAGGGTAATGGTGCGGATGGGCGACTGCTTGGAGAAATACATTGTCTGGTACTCGAAATTGTCGAATTCGATGTCGCCGTTGTGGCAGCCGGTCATCACAGTACCGAGGACAGCTATTATGAAAAGTGATTTTTTCATGAATCTTATCTGTTTTATTGATTTAGGGTGGGTATTACCAGCCGGCGTTTTGCTTCAGTTCGCTGAATTTCAGAACTTCGGTGTAGGGAATAGGCCCATAGTACATGTAGTCGCGGTAGTTGCGGGTTTCTACGTCGAAAGGTGTGTAGACGCCGTCGGTGATTTCCATGCCGCGGGCGGTCTCGTTGAGGTTTTCTTTCCAGCGACGCAGGTCGAAGAAGCGGAAACCTTCGAAACAAAGCTCTATGCGGCGTTCGTTGCGGATGAGCTGACGCATTTTTTCGGGATCGGCCTTGCATTCTTCGAGGTAAGCGTCGCCGTTTTCAAGACCTATGCCTGCGCGCAGGCGTATTTCCTTGATCACGTCGTAGGCCGAGAAACCGTTGTTGCCCGAGCCGGTGGGTCCCCAGGCTTCGTTGGCGGCTTCGGCATAGTTGAGGAAGAACTCGGTGTAGCGCATGCGGGCCATGTAGTGTGCGTTGCCCTGGCTGGCATTGGGGTCGCAGTTCACGTCCTGGCGCAGGTGCTTCTTCATGTAGTAGCCTGTGCGTGTCGAAGTCGAGATTTTGTTGAGGGCGTCGTTGTCGGTGCCGTCGGCGGCTGTGTTTATCACCTTGTTGTTGTGACCGGCGGTAGCTCCGTTATAGAGAATGTAGAGCGCCAGACGCGGGTCGCGGTCGGCATAGGGATTCTGGTCGGAGTAGTTGCCTTTGGGGTCGGTGATGGGGTAGCCGTTGGCCATGGGGAAAGCATCGACAAGATTCTGTGTCGGGTTGATGCGTCCGTTGCCATAGAGTGTGGGCGGGAAGTTTTCCTGTTCCAGAGAGTTGCTGGTGGCGCTGCGTTCGCCGCGCCATATCACTTCGGCGGGGCTTTCGTAGTCCGAAAGTTTTTCGATGTTGGGGTCGCAGTACCATGTGGCACCGTTGGGATCGAGGCTGTTAACGCCGCCTGCGTATTTCACTATTTTGGCATTGGCGTTGGCGGCCTGCTCCCATGTGCAGCCCGATGCCGCATAGGCGGGGCTGGCTGCCATCAGGGCCAGACGGCCCAGGAATGCCTCGATGATTTCGCCGCTGATACGGCCGGTGAATTTGGCACCGTACACGCGTTCGAGCTGGCCGTCGGTTATGCCGGGGTGCTTGGCGCGGATTTCGTCGAAGCACGAGGAGCCGTAGCGTGTGGGAAGTCCTTCAAGCGCGATATTGGCGTCGCGCTGTATGGCTTCGAGGCATTCTGTGAAGGTATTGCGGGGAACGTTGAAGTTGCTTTCGCTGTTTTCCGACACTTCCACCACGGGTACACCCAGAAGGTTGCCCGAAGCATCGATGCCGGCATGCGACTGCAGCAGGTAGAACATGTGGATGGCGCGGAGGCCGTGGGCCTCGGCTTTGAAACGCTCGGCGAAGAGTTTGTTCACATCCTCGTCTTTCGACCAGGTGACGCGGTCCATATTTTCGAGGAATATGTTGCAGTACTGGATTGCCGAGCGGCAGCCTTCCCAGCGGTTGATGGGATTGTTCTGGGCTGTCCAGCGGCCCGATGCCATGATGCGGTAGCCGTTGTTGGCGTCGTTGCTCACGGCGTCGTCGGTTGCCACTTCGTTGTAGGGGAAAGAGCCGTTGTTGGGCAGATAGACGTATACAGCTCCGAGCATGTTCTCGGCATAGGTGGAGTTATCCTCGAGAAAATCCAGCGGCAGATTGTTCTCGGGTGCCGGTACGAACACATCGTCGCAGCCGGTGAGTGAGGCTGCCAATGCGAGGAGAGCCGGTATTATTATCTTTTTCATATCGTGTGTCTCTGATGATATTAGAAATTGATTTTCACGCCGAGGTTGTAGGAACGCATCTGCGGAGCCATGCCAACGTTGGTTTCGCGGTATTTGCGGTGGCTGCATGCCATCAGCAGGTCGTTGCCGTTCACATACACGTCGAGGCCTTTGACGAATTTGTCGCGGAACCATCGGGCGGGGAAATTATAGGTGAGCTGCACCTGGTTGAGATAGAAAGCATCCGACGAGAATGTCCAGAAATCGGAGGTTACGAAGTTGAGGTCGCCGCTCTGGGTGGTGAGTCGGGGATAGGTGGCGGTGGCGGCAGTTTCGGGAGTCCAGCGTCCGCGGACGATATCGGAGTACTTGCGGTCGCCGTAGACCCATGCGTAGGTGTTGTCCATCACCGCTGTGCCGCCGGCGTTACCCGAACCGGCCACGAAGAGGGTGAAGCCCTTGTATTCGGCGGTGAAGTTGAAACCGTAGGTCCAGGGAGCGCCCCAGCGTCCGATCACAACCTGGTCGCGCGAGTCGATGATACCGTCTTTATTGACGTCCTCGTATTTGAGGTCGCCGGGCTTGGTATTGTTGTTGATTACGGCGGAGGTGGCGATTTCGGCTTCGTCCTTGAAGAATCCGAGACAGCGGTAGCCGCGCATGGCGTCGACAGCCGCACCTTCGCTGCGCTGCCAGTCGTATTCAACGGTTTCGCTCACACGGATGTTTTTGGCAGTGGTGTACATGACATTGGCGCCGAGCGACAGAGAGACATCGCCGAAGCGGTGTTTTGCTGCCAGACCGAGGTCGAAACCGGTGCGGCGCGTCTTGCCGTAGTTGATCCAGGGCACGAACGAGCTGTTGGGCCAGCCGGTGGTGAGGTAGCTGGGATAGAATTCGGTGGCCCGCACGGGAAGACCGTCGGTGTCGATAGTGAAGAATTCGGCGGTTGCCTTGAGGGTGCCGTTCCAGAGCGAGGTTTCCAGACCGGCATTGAACTCTTTGCGTTTCACGAAGGTGAGGTCGGGGTTTGCGCCCTGGCGCGATACGAAGGTCTGGATGTCCTTGTGGGCGTCGTTCCATCCCCACCAGTCGCCGTCGGCGGTAAATTTATTGTCGTAGAGATAATAGCCGTCGATGTCGATATCCTGAAGGATTTTGCCGTATGTCACGTTGAGGCGCAGTTCGTCGACCACAGGAGAGTCTCTGAGGAAGTCTTCCTGGCTGATTCTCCATCCGAGGCTGCCCACGGGCGAGAAACCGTTGCGGTGGCCTTCGGCGAATTTCGCAGAATGGTTTATAGCGCCGTTGAACTCGGCGTAGTAGCGGCTGTCGTAGTTGTAGGCGGCACGCAGAGCCAGAGAAGCGTTGGTGGTGCGGTGGTACTGGCCGGTGATGGTGCGCTTGTAGCCGTGGGCTATGAGGTTGGCCTCGACACCGTGAACGTCGTTGAAGCGGTTCTTATAGTCGAACTGGCCGGAGAACATGAGGGTCTGGCGTTCGGCCGAATTGCTGATGTTCTGCACGCCGCTGCTGAGGTCGTTGCCGAATTTGGTGATTCCTGTGATCATGTCCTTGCCGTTGTAGTGCGACCACGAGGCCTGGTATGTGGCATAGGAGTTGTTGATCGAAGTGGTGTAGCTGGTATTGTAGTCGACAGCACCGCGGGCCACGAAGCGCAGGCCGGGCAGGAGCTTGTCGAGGCCCAGACGGATACCGGCATCGAACTGCAGCTGACGGCTGGTCCACTTGGAGTAGCCGGCCACATACATTGCGGCGAAGGGGTTGGTCTGGTACTGCTGTGTGCCGCCGAGCAGATATCGGCCGTCGACGACATAACGCGAGTTGTTCACTAGAATCCACGAGTTTTCATCGCCTTCCTCGATGGCATCCAGAGGGATGAGCGGAACCAGAGGAGCGGCACCGGGAACGGTAGGACGCATTGTGGACGATTCGCTCCAGTAGTTGGACAGATCGCTGCGGTTGTCGTAGAAGGTAGCGCTGGTGTTAACCCAGCCGGTCACCCAGTCGTTGAGGCGCAGATCGATGTTGCCGCGCACGTTGAGTCGGGTGGTGCCGTTGTTCTTGCCTTCGCCGAAGTTGAGGATATCGTCGCTGTGGTAGAGACCGACAAGCGCATAGAAAGTGGCGAATTTGCCGCCGCCGGTGAATTGGGCCTGGCCTTCGTAGCGCCACGAGTGATTGCGCAGATAATCGTCTGAGAAGAAGTTGATGTCGGGATAGCGCCAGGGATTCTTGCCCGATGCATAGTTGTATATGTCGGTATCGGTGAAAGCCTGCGAAAGACCGTCGTTCCTGCGGGCCTCGTTATAGAGGGTCATATATTCGGCTGCGCCGAGATATTTGGGATAGCTCTTGGGAGTGTAGAGGCTCACGTCGCCGCGCACCGACACCTCGAGGGCGGTATTGCGTCCGCGCTTGGTGGAGATGAGGATTGCGCCGTTCGAGGCTGTGCTTCCGTAGAGCACCACAGCCTGCGCGCCCTTGAGGAAGGTGATGGTCTCTATTTCCTCGGGTATGACATTGTTGGCGTCGCGGGGCACACCGTCGACAAGCACAAGCGCTTCGCCCATGTTCCAGAGCTGGCCGTTGTAGCCGGGTACGAGGCTCTGCATGTTGGAGAGGCTGTATGTGGAGTAGCTCTTCTTCTGAAGCTCCTGGACGTTCACCTGCGAAACACCGCCGAAGATGTCTTCGGGCGAAGCGCTCCGGAATGCCAGCTGCACTTCGTTGCCGAGAGTGTCGGCTACCGCGGTGTTGTCGTCATCGGCCATCGCGCTTGCGGGCGAGAGCATGATGGCGGCAGCCAGGGCAGAATATATCAGTTTGTGAATTTTTTCCATTGATGTGATTCTTTAATTGGGTTATCACCAGCCGGGATTCTGGCCGAATTCAACATACATTTTAGAGTCGTTGACCTTGAGCGGCAGCCACCAGTGTTTGTCGGTGAAGTTGCGGGTGAGGATCACTTCCTCGTGGAAACCGATTACTTCGTTTTCCCGGGGATTCTTGGTGTCGACGCCTTTGGAGGAGTCTTTGTCGATGCCGGTGAGGTCGCCAACACGCTGGAATTCCTGCGAGGTCTTGATATTGTAGGGATACTTGTTGAGGAGGAGCCAGCGGCGGAGATCGTTGAAGCGGTGAGCCTCGAAAGCGAGTTCGACGGCACGTTCGCGGCGTACTTCGCTCATGAAAGCGTCGAGAGAGCCGGTGTACTTGGCGTTGACGGGATCTACGCCTGCGCGGGCACGGATGGTATTGATGGCGTCGACAGCCGAGAGAACGCAGTTCGACGATTTGCCTGTAGCCACGCTTGTGGCTTCGGCAGCGGCTTCGGCATACATCAGGTAGATGTCGGCCAGTCGCATGTAGGGGACGAGAAGGTGGTTGTTGGCGCCCCAGTTTGCGGCACCGCCCTTGTCCCACTGGTTGAAGTCGTCGCGGACGAATTTATAGTTGAGGTAGCCGGTGCGGCTGCCTTTGATCTGGTCGCGCATCTTGCCGTCGGTGTAGAGGGGAGCGTAGCGGACGTCGTCGGCGCCCTTGTCGCCGCCGAGTTCCATGCGACAGCCGTCGAAGCGGATGTCGTGATAGAAACGCGGGTCGCGGTCTTTCCACGGGTGCGATTTGTCGAAGTGCGAGTCGGGATCGTCGAGAGGCAGACCGTTTGCCATGCCGTAGTAGTTCACGTAGTTGGCAGTGGGAAGGAATATGATACCGCCTTCGGGGTCGAGGAACTGTGTGCCGTAGCAGCGGGTCTGGCCCCAGTTCGAGCGGTTCCATTCGATAACGGGGTTGCGGAAGATTGCTTCGGTCGAACCGGGCATGAGACCGCTCTTGCCGTGGGTGAGGAAGTTTTCCTTATAGTCTTCGAAGGGCACGAGGGCATACTGTGTGCGGCCGCTTTCGACGAGAGAGAGGAGCTCGCCGAAGGCTTCGGCTGCACGGCGGCAGTAGTCGGAGTTGTAGGTCTGAGAGCCGGTGGATTCCCAGTTCATCAGAGGGCTGCCGGCCCAGAGGAGGTTTTTGCCGAGATAGCCGAGAGCCATGATTTTATTGATGCGGAGAGCGTTGTTGCCGCGTGTGGGTGCACCGGTCGATGTCTCGTCCCAGTTTACGGGCAGAAGGTCGGCAGCTTCGCGGAGGTCGGCGGCAGCCTTGTCGGCGCATTCGTGGTAGGAGAGACGGGGCAGTGTGAGCTTGCCGCCGGCGAGTACTTCTTCGATATAGGGCAGACCGCCGAAGTACTGCATGAGCTGGAAGTGGAAGAAACCGCGGAAGAAAAGGAGCTGGCCGCGGATTATGTTCTTCTGTTCCTGTGTGGCGTCGGTGAGATATTCGAGGTTTGCCAGACCGATGTTGGCCTTGCGGATGGCATACCACGCGCCCTGCCACAGGGTGGGACGGTTGGCTACCTGATCGGGAGCATAGTCGGTGGTAAAGGCATTGATGTCCATGAAGCCGCACTGCCAGCCGTCGTGTTCGGACTGCCAGCCCCAGAAGTCGCCCTGGTCTACCTTATAGCCCATGAAGTAGTCTTTTCCGACGTTGATGATTTCGTCTTCGCCCCAGTTGAAGGAGTTGTTCCAGTAGCCGGTGGTGAAGTTGGGCACGCAGAAGTACATTTCCTCTACAAACCCCTGGAAGTTATGGAAATTCTTGAAAGCCTCGTCGGCCGAGATTTCGCTCTCGGGTGCTTTGTCGAGATAGTCGGTGCAGCCCGGCAATACTGTCACGGCAAGGGAGGCGACCAGAATCGAGACTATATGTTTTTTGAATTTTTTCATTTTTTCCGATGGTATTAGATGTCAAATCTTAAACCGATGTTGAAACGGCGTACGGTCGGGTATGCGCCCTGGCTGGCGTTGCCTGTACCGGCGAAGTTCGACTCGCGGTCGTCGGGCATCTTCGACCATACCCAGAGGTTGTTGCCGTTGAAGTAGAGTTTGAGCGACGAGAGGCCGAGGTGCTTGATCCAGCTGTTGCTTGTCCATGTGTAGGCGATCTCGGCATTCTTCAGACGCACGTACGATCCGTCGTAGTGGTTGTAGCGGTTGTCCCATCCGTTGTAATAAGCGGGAGTGGAGTTCCATACGGGCAGAGGACGGTCGATGTCGGTGCCGTTGGGCGACCAGAAGTTCACGCCTGCGAAAAGTGTGTTGAGTTTGCCGCGGTAGGATTCGAATACTACAGTGCGGTTGACATTGGTTACGCCGTAGAACTGAAGATATACGCTCCATCCTTTCCAGTCCCAGCCGATAGTGGCATTGTAGGTATTCTGGGGTGTACCGCTGTAGCCGTAGGGTGCGCTGTCGGCTGAGTCGATGACACCGTCGCCGTTGTAGTCGACCATGATAGGCTGGCCGGGCAGGCGCTGGTCGTCGGAAGAGTTATGGGGCGTCATGGCGATTACATCGTCCCATGTGTTGGCATAGCCGGCGTCGTAGACAATATGGTCCTGACCGATGGCGAAGCCTGTGGTCTTGCGGTACGATTCGAGAAGCTGGGGATCGTCGAAGTCGAGGACTTTGTTCTCGGCATGAGTCATGCTGAAGTTACCCCACAGGTGCATGCCGTTGCCGAAAGTCTTGTTGATGCGGAGTTCGATTTCGAAACCTTTGCTCGACACGCGGCCAAGGTTGGCTGTAGGAGCCTGACCGCCGAAGTAGGAGGGAATAGCGCGGCGGCCACCGTCTACAAGGATGTCGCTGCGGCGTTCCTTGAAGAGTTCGACAGTACCGGCCACGAGCGATCTCATGAACGAGAAATCGATACCGAGGTTCTGTTTGAGCGATTTTTCCCAGTGGATGTCGGGGTTGCCGATCTGCGATTCCTTATACCATGTATAGGGTGAAACCTGGCCCGGAGTGGTGGAGAAGCCCAGGGCGTTGTGTGTGGCCCACTGTGTGGCGTAGATCCAGCGCTGCCAGATATTGTCATCGCCGACCTGACCGATAGAGTAGCGTACCTTGAGGTTGTCGAGCCAGTTGCGGCTGAACTTCATGAATTTTTCTTCGCTTATGCGCCAGCCCACGGCACCGGAGTTGAAGAACTCGAAGCGGTGACGGCGGTCGAATTTTTCGGAACCGTTGTATGCGCCGTTATATTCCACGAAGTAGCGGTCGGCGTAGTTGTATGTGGCACGGAACGCCCAGTCCTCGCGGTAGTGGGGGAACTCGCTGCCGGTAGCGCGCTGGTTGCGGTTGAACACACCCATGAGGCTCACATCGTGGTCGCCGAAACGACGGCCCCAGTTGATCTGGCCCTGGTAGAATATATTGCGCTGTGTGTCCCTGTTGCGGGCTTCGCCTTCGCGGATGCTCCATTTCATGTCTTCCGAGAAGTCGAGACCGTTGGTCTGGGTCTGTTCTTTCCAGATGGTTTCGCCGGTTTCGGGATCGATCCATTTGTACTGGGGCGAATACCAGTTTTCGCAAATACCGCGGTTGGCTTCTACGAAAACGTTATCCCACGATACTGTGGCGCTTGCACGCAGACCCTGTGTGATGAAGGAAAGGTCCTGTTCGAGGGTGAAGTCGGTGTTGATGCGGGTAGTGGTGGTGTATTCCACACCGCCGGTGGCGAGGTTCTGCATGGAGTTGGGAGCGCCCTGTGTGTTGGAGGGATAGTAGCCCCATGTGCCGTCGGAATATTTGGGGATGAATGCGTCGGCGGGAGCACCGTAGGCTGCCTGCCACATCTGTGTAGCACCGAAAGAGTCGTCGGCTACGTTGTAGGGCGATTTCTTTTCGCCGTGCGAGCCGGAGATGTTCATTTTGAAGACTGTCGACTTGGTAATCTGGAAGTCGAGGTTGGAGCGTACATTCACGCGGTTGAAGCCGTAGCCGCCCTGATAGCCGCGGCCGGTTTCATATTCGCGGAAAAGGTCGCCTTCGTGCAGGAAATCGATGGCAGCGAAGTATTTTACCACTTTTGTACCGCCGCTGATGTTGATGTTGGGGTTGTAGGCCATTGCGGTCTTCTTGAAGAGAGCGTCGGCCCAGTCGATGTTGGGATAGCGTTCGGCTTCTTCGAGATTGGCGGGATTGCGGTATTTTTCGATTACGCTGATGGGAGTGATGCTGAGCCAGGATTCGGGCTTGAGACCGAGTTCGCGCTCGATAACGCGGTTACGCATATAGAGGGCTTCGGGCGAACCTTCAGTGCCGGGGAGCTGCGAGGCTGCCTTGACAGTCATGTTGACGCCTACGGAAATCTTGGCGCGTCCTTCGCTACCGCGCTTGGTGGTGATGAGGATAACGCCGTTGGCGCCTTTCACACCGTAGACTGCGGTGGCCGATGCGTCCTTGAGTACGGATACCGATTGTACGGAACCGATGTCGACCGATGACATGGGGCGTTCGATACCGTCGACGAGAACGAGAGGATCGCTGCCGTTCCACGATGTCTGGCCGCGGATTACGATTTTGGGATCTTCGTCGCCGGGCATACCGCTCGACTGCATTGTCACCACGCCGGGGAGGTTACCGGTGAGTGCGGCACCCACGCTCGACACACCGCCGGTGCGGGCCAGTGTCTCGCCGGTTGCCTGGGTGATGGCACCGACAACCGAGGCTTTCTTCTGCTGACCGTAGCCTACGACTACGACTTCCTCGAACGATTCGACTGCCGATGTCATAGTCACGTTGATGACATCGCGGCCGTTGACCTTGACACTCTCGGTCTTCATACCGGTATATGAGAACGTGAGCACTGCCTTGGATGGGTCGGGGACATCTATGCGGTATTCACCGTCGATATTCGTCACCACGCCTACACGGCTTCCCTCCAGTCTGATTGATACGCCGATCAGCAGCTCGCCGGTGTCATCGACGACTGTACCGCTGACGATAGCGGCCCGTGAGGCCGACGTACCGACAAGGCACATCACAAGCAGCAGGAGAATGTAATGAATTCTTTTCTTTACATTTTTCATTGCGTTGGATTTAATAGATGATATTGAATTGGTCTTATATAAGGATAAGGGTTAGTTCCGTTGTATCCCGATCAGTTGGAGGCACCGGAGGCGTACAGCCCGACAGTGGTGCCGGTAAAACCGCCGGCGCGTGCCGTAGACATGAATCCGGCGTCGAGACCCGATGCAAGAGTTTCCCAGGTATTGCCGTTGTCGAGAGAGTACTTGAAATCGAGATTGAGACCCTGCGATTCTATCATCAGGTTTACCGATTTATTGTCGGGGTCGAGTTCCTTGCCTGCGATTTCCTCGGTACCGTTCTCGGTGATGCGGCGGAGCACCATACGCTGACGGCTGTCCTTGCAGTCTTTGCCGAGGAAATACTGGTGAACCTCGTCTTTGAACAGAAGCATGCCGGCGCATTCGTTGTCGTTTTCGGGTACGAAAGTGAGCTTGGTGCCGGCAGTATATTTATGGTGCTGTATGCGGCGGCCGACATAGGGCAGCACAGCCTTGTCGGTCGACTTGACGTCGGCGCATTTGATAGTGAGATGCCCGGGGTTGGCGGTGAGAGAGTAATATTCGGTGGCGGGGCCGCGGAGAGTGTGCCAGCTCTGTGCAAGCACGCTGTCGGTGAAGTTGTCGGTGTACGCGAAGTTGCCGAATGTGGCGTTTTCGCTGCGCTGATATCCTTTCTTGGTAAGCTGAAGAGGTACTTCCTCGCCTTCGCGGGTCATATAGGGCCATCCGTCTTCGGTCCATTTCACCGGCATCAGGAAGGTTTCGCGGCCGAGGTTCTCCATATCGTTTTCGATAGGACGGCAGGCAAGGAAAACGCCCCACCAGTCGCCGTCGGGACCCTGCACGATGTCGGCATGTCCGGCGCATGTCACGGGATTGGTGCGCGATTTGTCGAGCGTACGCTGTGTGAGGATAGGATTGCCTTCCCAGGGAGTGAAGGGGCCCATGGGCGAATCACCGCGGTATATCACCTCGCTGTGCCAGGTGCTTGTGCCGCCTTCGGCCGTCATGAGGTAGTATTTGCCGTTTATCTTGTAGATATGTGGGCCTTCGCACCATATGGGTTTTTCTTCGGGGCGGACGCCTTTGTTGACAACGATTTTGCGCTCGCCAACGCAGCGGTCGGTCTCGGTGTCGAATTCGACTACACGCACGGTGCGGTGTCCGGGATATTCGGGAGCGCCGTTGGGAGCGTCGTCGTTGTTGACGATATAGGCCTTGCCGTCTTCATCGAAGAAGAATGCCGGGTCGATGCCCTGTACTTCGGGAAGCATTACGGGGTCGCTCCATTCGCCGGTCGGGTCCTGGGTCTTGACGAAGAAATTGCCCGAGCCGACATTGGTCGTGATCATGTAGTAGGTCTTGTTGGCCGGATTGTAGGCGATGTCGGGCGCGAAGATGCCGCCGCTCACATGCTGCTTTTCCATGTTCTGGAGCTGTGAGGGGCGGGTGAGGACATGGCCCTTCTGTTCCCAGTTGACAAGGTCGCGGCTGTGGAATATGGGCACACCGGGGAAATAAGTGAAAGTGGAAGTCACAAGATAATAGTCGCCTTCACCATTTGTGCATATGGAAGGGTCGGAATACCATCCGGGGAGAATGGGGTTGTAGAACGAACTGTCCGACGCGAGGGGATTTGCGGCGTAGTAGTCATCGTTGCCCTCGTAGGTGAAAGAGCTGAAAATCGCATGCGACTTCTGCGGTTCGATATCGGCCGATGCGGAGGCGCAGCTTGCAGCCGCAGCCACGAGGGCGGCAGATACCGGAATAAGGCAGTGCTTGGTTTTCATGGGTTTTTGTGATTTACTTTGCAAATGTATCTAATTGTGGTTTTAACTATTTTTTGTAATTTTTCCTTTTGATTCATATATGTATCGCAGCGTACCGAATGATGTATCATTCACGTTCGATTTTGTAACACAATGTTGATAAGGAGTTGATCAGTAATTGATTGAGGAATGGAGCGGATCTGCCGTCCGCTCCTCCCTCAATCGATCCCGAAAACAATCAATCTTACTTCTATCTCTATTTCTTCTGGTAGTCGAATTCGTCTACGTCGATGTATCCGCCGTCGCCGGTTGTGGAATAGTTGAAGATGGCGAAGCGTGTTCCCATGAAGAACCGGCGGTAGTCGAACTGCATTTTGAACGGCTTGCCGATTTCGGTCCAATTCAGGCCGTCGGTGCTGTAGGAGAATGTGGCCAGGTCCTTTCCGGGGCAGAAGTCGGCGTTGATGCGGAGCCATATATCGTTGCCGTCGAGCGCTACCGATTCGATGTCGGCAGACTCCACGCCTGTGACGCTGTGACCCGGGTCGCCCAGGGCCACCGACGCTGTCTGAGCTATAAGATTACGTTTGCCGTCGCCCATGTCGGCCACGGTGAGAAGACCGGCATCGCCGTTCCAGGCTGCGAATCCGGCGCGGTCGCCGGCTTTCATGCCCGATATGTCGATCTTGACAGTGCCTGTGCATTCGGGGCCTTCCATGCGCTGGCTTATGGTGTTGCGGGCCACGAACACGTTGTCGGCTTTGGCGCCGGTATGCAGGCGCAGCCATCCCGGGCGCTCTGTGAGCGACCACAGTTCATCGACCGGATTATGGTTCCATTCCCACAGTATGTTTTTGCGGCCGTTGCTGAAATCGTCGGAGAGAACCACACCGGCGTTTTCGAGGGGAACCATCTTTTTCTCTATTGTCGCAGGTACGTTTCCGAGGCTGTCGCCGAGCATGGGCCATCCGTCGGTCCATGTGGCCGGGTTGAGAGTAAGGATACGGCCCACGCCTCCGCGGTCCTGGAATATCACTCCCCACCAGTTTCCGTCGGCATCATCTACAAGACAGCCTTGTCCTACATAGGGGAAGCCACCGAATTCCGATTCGAGGACTACCATCTTTTCATAGGGGCCGGTGATATTGTCGGCGCGATAGCACAGCTGACGTCGCGGACGCCCTGCGGGCCAGGATATGACGAAGGCGTAGTACTTGCCGTTGTGCTTGATTACGCGGCTGCCTTCGTGCAGACCTGTTTCTGTCGAGTCGTGGGGTATGGCTACCGTGTCTATACCACCGGCTTTCACTCCGCTGAGATCGGGTTCGAGCTCGCGAAGACGGATATCGCCGCCGCCGTGGAACACGTAGGCGCGGCCATCGTCATCGAGAAGCAGCGAGGCGTCGTGGAAGTGGTCGGAGCGGCTCACGAGATTCCATTTCCCGGCCGGGTCGGTGGTGGAGTAGATGTATGAGCGGTAGGGCTGGTCGTTGGGCGAGAACAGCACGTAGAACACTCCGTCGCGGTAGCGGAGCGATGTCGCCCACTGTCCTTTGCCGTAGACGGTGCCGTTTTCGAGGTCATACCGCGGTGTGTCCTCGAGCTTGTCGAATACATAGCCGATGGTTTCCCAGTTGACAAGGTCTTTGGAGTGCATCACCGGGCATCCGGGCATCAGATGCATGGTGGTGCTCACCATATAGAAATCGTCGCCGACGCGGATAACGTCGGGATCGGGGACGTCGGCCCAGATTATAGGATTTTCGGCTGTTGCTATGGCTGCTTCCTGATTGGTCGTTTGCCTGCCACTACATCCGGCGGGAACTAAGAAGACTCCCGATGCGAGAAAAACGGTTATTGCAAGAACGGTTTTTTTCATGGTTTCTTTGTATGGTTGGATGTGTGCAAAATTAGATTAACAGGAGCAGAGCAGGGTTCACCGGAGTAACATGTAGGCATGAAAAACGAAACGCAACCGTAGATTTACGTCACAGTTGCGTTCGTATTTGTATCATAAACAGTGTCAGAAGACTATCTGGGTGTGGAAAGGATGGCCTCGGCGGTGCGTCGGCCCGGCGTTTTCTTGTCGCGGGGATGGATGTCGTTCCACTCGCCTATATCGCCGTTTTTTATCCAGTATGCACGGTCGGTTTCTTCGGCGGCCTGTCGCTGGGCGTCGCGCATCTGTTGCCATGCGGCACGGCCTCCGGTGTCGGACGGATGCAGGAAATCGGCCAGTTCGACGATGTAGAACGGCAGTTGCGGATTATCGAATGTATCGCGCCAGTCGGCTATGAGCGACTTCATGAGGCCGCAGTAACGATGGCGTATATCGACGTCCGATTCGCCCTGGTACCATACCACTCCGCGGAAAGGCAGACGGGCCATAGGAGCTATAAGGCCATTGTAGAGAGTGGTCGGATTTTGGAAAAAGTCGGTATGGGCAGGCACCTGCGGCATGCGTGCGCCCATGGAGTGCTTCCATTTTCCTTCGAGCGATACCTCGCTGCCGTCGGCGAAGATGAATTTGTGCGGCTTTTCTGGAACGAAATGAGGCGTTCCGACGTTGCTCACCACCCTCACCGTAACGGTGTTGTCGCCTTCGTGAAGGATCCCTTCGGGCACGGTATAGATGCGGGGCGGATACTGATAGGCCGTGAATCCTACAAAGGTGCCGTTGACCCACACGGAGTCGGCATCGACAATGCAGCCCAGGCGCAACTCAGCGGGTTTTCCGGCATGGCCGGCGTCGATGCTGAATGAGCGGCGCAGCCAGTGTGACCCGTTGGCGGCCTTGCCGTCGGCTGTGCCCCATTCACGGCCAAGGAGTTCGACTTCTTTCCATCCGCTGTCATCGTATGCGGGCGAAGCCGGATGCGTGCCGCGGTAGCCCGGGTCGGTGGATATCATGGTCGTGTACCACAGATACGACGCACGGTCTTCGGCTTTGCCGACAAGGCTGCGATACAGGTCGTCTTCGACAAGGCGCAGGCGTACAGCCATGTCGGGATAGTCGGCCACGGCTTTTTCGCTGAGCCATGTCTCGATTTTGGAGCCGCCCCAGCTCGAGTTGACTATTCCGACAGGCACATTGCCGTTGCGCTCGTAGAGTTCGCGAGCCATGAAGTAGACCAGCGCGCCGAACTGTTCGGCCTCACCGGGACGGGCTTTTTTCCATCGCGAGGGGCTTACGTCGGTACGCGGCCCATGGAAGGCATATTCTTTCGGAGTTTTGAATTCGCGTATGCGGTCGTTGCTGTAGCTGCCGACCTCGTCGCGGAAGAAATCCATCACACGGTTCACCGGCAACTCCATGTTGCTCTGACCGGAGCAGAGATAGATGTCGCCGAAGAGTACGTCGTCGACGCGCAGATCGTTTACTTCGAGGGTATATGGACCTCCGGCTCCAACCGGATCGAGAGTGGCGCACCAGGTGCTGTCGGCACCGGCGACGGCCGTGGCTTTGCGACCGGCGAGCCGTACGTCGATTTTTTCACCGGGGTCGGCTTTTCCCCATATTTTCACAGGACAGTCGCGCTGCAGAATAACACCGTCGGAGAGTACCGACGGCAGTCTGACGGCAGCCGGGGCCACACATGGGGCTGCAAGAGCGCATGCGAGCACGAAAAGGTTCAATATCTTTTTCATAGGGAGTCGATTGGATTATCGGGAACAGGCGGAACATCGCCGCGGAGGCACCGCTGACGGTATTCCGTGGGCGAGAAACCGGTATAGCGCTTGAAGGCGGTGGAGAAATGCGGCTGCGAGGAGAAGCCTACGGCATAGGCCACCTGGGTGACGTCGACATCGGGCTTCTGGAGCAGCAGACATGCGCGTTTGAGCCTTATGTTGCGTATGAAATCGCTCGGAGTCATGCCGATTATGTCCTTGAGCTTGCGGTGGAGCTGCACACGGCTTATGCCCACGCTTCGCCCGAGCATCTCGACGTTGAGATCGGGATTGTCGATCTGGCTGTTGATGATGCTCATTATCTTCTCCATCAGAGCCTCGTCGTTGCCTTTGAGTTCGGGGGCTGCCTTGGATGCGTCGACATTCTGAGCGCCTGAGAATTTTCCTTTGAGTTTCAATCGGTTGCCTATGAGATTGTCGATGAGTGTATCGAGTTCCTCGATGTTGAACGGTTTACCCAGATATCCGTCGGCGCCTTTGTCCCAGCCCTCGATGCGGTCGGCGATTTCGTTTTTGGACGACAGCATGATTACGGGGATATGGTGTGTGTCGACATTCGATTTCATCAGACGGAGGAATGTGAGGCCGTCCATTACAGGCATTTTAACATCGCAGATCACGAGGTCGATATTGCCTTCGTTGATGATTTTGAGGGCATCGGCGCCATTGTCGGCTGTAGTAATCTTATAGCCCGATTCTTCGAGCTGACGGCGTATGTAGTCGCGCAGTTCCTTGTCATCGTCTACGAAAAGTATGCGTCTGGAGGCCGCAACGCGTTTCCGCTTGGGCTTATCAACAATGTCCTTGTGATCTATGTCGCTTATAACCAAATGTTTATCGGGGGGGGTATTGCCAGGCCCGGCGTTTTTCCTGATAAGTTCTGTGGGAGCATAGGCCGATTCGTCGAGCGGTATGCGGACCGAGAACACGCTTCCGCCGACGCCGTCGGTGCGGTTGCATCCCGATATGGAGCCGTGGTGCAGCAGAGTCAGCTGACGGCACAGATCGAGACCTATGCCCACGCCAGCGATGCCGGCCGAATGATTTTCGCGGGCACGGTAGAAGCGGGCAAAAATCTGTTCCTGGGTCTTGTTGCCCAGGCCTATGCCGGTATCGACTACGCTCACCTGCGCGCATGCGCCGAGAACATCGTCGTCCACACCTTTGAGTATTACATCGATTTTGCCGCCGTCTGGGGTATACTTGATGGCGTTGGAGATGATGTTGACCAGAATTTTGTCGAAATTGTCGCGGTCTACCCATGCTTCGTCGGGCACGCCGCCTTCGTTGACGAATCCGAGCTCGATTTTCTTGTCGGCCGCCTGAGGTTTGAACATGTCGACAAGTTCTTCGATAAATACGGCCAGATTTGTCGGTCGGCATAACAGGCGCATGCCGCCTTTTTCGATTTTCCGGAGGTCGAGCAGCTGGTTCACGAGGGAGAGTATTCGCTGGCCGTTGCGGTACATTGTGCGTAGTTTTTCTGTTACGGCCGGAGGAAAGGGTTCCTTCAGAAGCGATTCAAGAGGCGTAAGGATGAGCGTTATAGGCGAGCGGATGTCGTGCGATACATCGATGAAGAAGCGAATCTTGGCTTCGCTGATCTTTTCGCCGCGCTTTTTCTCGATTACGACAATAGAAAGAACAATAAGCACCACTATAATTACAGCGTACAGTACCTTGGCCACCGCAGTCATGTACCACGGAGTGGAGATTACGATGGTGATCATCGTTTCGTCGGATGTCACATTGTTGTCGGTGGCTTTAAGGAAGAGAAGGTATTTGCCGGGGTCGAGATGTGGCAGGTAGATCACATTGTCGCCCGGTGCGGTGATGGTCCAGTCGTCCTGCAGGCCCGATATACGCCATATATATCTTACATTGGCGGCGTCGCGGAAATCGAGGGTGGAAAGCTTGAGGGTGAGGGAGTTGTCTTTGTAAGGCAGATTCAGGCGCAGCGACTCGCCGTCGGTAATTACAGTGTCGCCGTCGATCGTGGTGGAGCGGTTGATACGCTGTCCGTTGAGGATAATTGCCGTGGCTTCGATTTTGCGGTCGAAACCCATGGTGGGGATGGAGTCGGAGTGAAAAGCCGTGATGCCGAGGTCGCTGCCCAGCACTATGCTGTTGTCGGCGGCGACGCCTCCATGCGGGAATGATTTTTCGAACAGGCCATATCCGCCATAGTACACCACAATGCGGTTACTGTCGGGGCTGAGATAATTGAGGCCTCGCTTGGTGCCGATCCAGAAACCGCCTTTATCGTCGGCTATGACAGAACGGACGTCGTTGTCGGTGAGACCATCGGCGGTAGTGTACTTGTGGCGGACGTATGTGTCGGCATCGTAGTGTATCAGGCCATGACTTGTGCCGGCGAGGACGCTTCCGTCGCTGTGGGAAGCCAGGGCGTAGGTGGCACCTTTGATAAAAGGCATCTGGTCGAGGATGCGCAGTTCGTCGTTGGCGATATCGTAGCAGGATATGCCTCCGTACAGTCCTATCCATACATGCGATGAATCGGGCGACATTTCCATAGATGCGAAAAACGGATTGTTGAGCCGTCCTCCCTCGGGATCGAACTCATACCATTTTTTTGCGCCTGTGGACGGGTTGTATTTCAGCAGACCTACTCCGTGGAAACCGATAAGATATTCTTCTCCGGGGAGATGGCACATGACCAGGGTGGGGTATTTTCCCGGCTGGTCGAGTATTTTGTGGAGTCTTCCGGAAGTCCATGAAAATTCCCATATGCCGTCGTTGGCCAGCCCGACGAGCAGCTTGTCGCCCGACAGCGGCAATATGGATCGCACGATGCCGCGGGTGGGTATGGCCGCACGCGACACCAGCTTGCCTTCGGTGGTGAGTATAGCCAGTTTGTTGCCGTAGCCGATGGCAACTTTATCGTCGAAAACGGCAAAACCGTCGATTCCGCCCTTAAAGTCGGAGACGGCGTCGGAGATCAGGTGATAGTTGAAAGGAATGGAATTGTAGGGTATGCATGCAAGACCCTTATAGAGACAGCCTATCCACAGATTACCTTCGCTGTCGGCATAGGCTGCACCGAGTTTTGCACATGAGAGGTCGATCGACGGCAGATATAGTGTGGTACATGGTTTTATTGCCGTTTTTCCAGGTTCGATCTTCCACATGCCGCTTGATGAGGTGGAAAAATATACGGTATCGTCGATTCCGCGGGTGAAATTGTTTGTATTCATCTCTATCCTGTCGGCCGACCAAAGAGGCTCCACCCGGTTGTCGGCAGTGTGGATGCGGTAGATGTCGCAGACGGAACTGACAAGGATATTGCCATCCGATTCATTTATTATGTCTGTAATGTATCCGTTGGCGACATTGATGCATGTGGGGCTTCCGTTGGGGCTGATGGAATATACCTTACCGCTTCGTGTGCCGGTGTAGAGGCGTCCGTTCGGATTTTGGATTACGCATTCGTGCTCGTTTTCGTCGGGGCAGTTCAGCAGATATTTCACAGCTGTCGGTTCGCCATGGGTTTCGTCGACCACATAGAGACCTTTGCCGGCTACGATAAATGTGATGGTTCCGTCGTTCTGCTCTGTAATGTCGATGATGTAGCCGCCGTAGTTCATCGACGGCAGGCTGATATGCCTGAAAGAATCGGTGTCTTCATCATAAAGATTCAGGCCGTTGGCGGTGGCGGCCCATATGCGACCGCGTGAGTCGGACATCACTCCCAGCATGCGGCTGTCGCTCAGCGATGACGGATTGTTTTCGTCGTGGCGGTATAATATGTAGTTGTTGCCGTCGAACTTCAGAAGGCCACTCTCGGTAGCTATCCATAGGAAACCGTCGGAGTTCCGGCAAAAGCCCACATATGTTCCCGAATCGAATGCCGGATCGGAGAACATTCGGCCGGTGCGGATCGCCGAAGCATTTAAGAAGCAGCACATCGCTGCTGCAAGAAGTATGAACCGGTATATGAGATAGAGTTGTCTGATCATGGTTTAGATTGAAATTCCTACATTCTTTCGAATGTTATCGAATGTTTTTCGGGAACAAAGTTACAACCCTTTTAGTCATTTTTGCACAGGAAGAAGCCAAAAGTTTCGGGTGTATACAAAAATGAACGGCATTGTTACATCGACGAAAGTCGTGATACATTGTTAAATATGCCCAATACAATTAATCGGGCTATATATAAATCGGATAATCTAATTTTGCACCAGTCATTATATATCACTATATCACATGCCATGAAGTACAGAATAAAGCAGGCCTTGCGCCGTGTCGCAGCCGTGATATCGCTTAGTGCTCCGGTCGCGATGCCCGGTTTTGCCCTCGATAATCCATCTGCGGCAACCGATGCCTCTACCGATCCGTTTGTAGTAATAGCTCCTTACGCCGGGAGCGGCAAACCGCTGTCCATTCTGCTCGATGAGTCGGATTACAAAGGAGTGTGGATAGCCGCCGAAAATCTTTCTGCCGATTTCAAACGTGTATGCGGCCAGGCCGCCGAGCTGACGGTCGGGCCGGATTCCCGACGAATGATAATAGCGGGTTCGTACACCAGTCCGCTAATGTCGAAACTTATGGATGAAGGCAAGATCGACCGCGGCGAGCTGAAAGACAAACTGGAAAAATACATAATGACTACTGTCGACTCACCGCTGCCCGGCGTCGACGAGGCTCTGGTGATAGCGGGCAGCGACATGAGAGGCACCATATACGGTATCTACGAACTGTCGGAGCTGATAGGCGTGTCGCCATGGTACGACTGGGCTGATGTTCCGCCTGTACAACGCGACAGTTTCGCCATCCGGCGCGGAACATACACGGCCGGAGAACCGGCGGTACGCTACCGCGGTATTTTCCTCAACGACGAGGGGCCCTGCCTGATGGAGTGGGTGAAAAACACTTATGGAACCAATTACGGCGATCACCGCTTCTACACCCGTGTTTTCGAACTGATTCTGCGCCTGAGGGGCAACTTCCTGTGGCCTGCGATGTGGGACTGGGCTTTCTATGGCGATGATCCTGAAAACAGCCGTACGGCAGCCGAAATGGGTGTGATAATAGGTACTTCGCACCATGAACCGATGGGCCGCAACCATAAGGAATGGGTACGCCGAAAGCATGAATACGGCCAGTGGAATTACCGGACGAACCGCAAGGTGCTCGACAGGTTCTTTGCCGAGGGTGTGCGTCGTATCAAGGATACCGAAGACATTATTACGATCGGTATGCGCGGCGACGGCGACGAGGCTATGAGCGAGGAAGCCGATGTGAAGCTGCTCGAAAGTATAATTGCCAACCAACGCAAGATTATCAAAAAGGAAACCGGGCGCCCGGCATCGGAGACTCCCCAGGTGTGGGCCCTATATAAAGAGGTGCTCGACTACTACGACAAAGGCCTCCGTGTGCCCGACGATGTCACCCTGCTGCTGTGCGACGACAACTGGGGAAACGTGCGCCGTCTTCCCGATGCCCGAGAACGGCTTCATCCCGGCGGCTGGGGCATGTACTACCATGTGGACTATGTAGGTGCTCCCCGCAACAGCAAACTGCTCAACTGCACACCTATACAGAACCTCTGGGAACAGATGAGGCTTGCCTACGACTATGGAATCGAGAAGATGTGGATTCTGAATGTAGGCGATCTCAAGCCGATGGAATATCCCATCACCCTCTTCCTCGATATGGCCTGGAATCCCAGGGCGTTTACCAACGAAAATCTGCTGGACCACACGCGGCGCTTTTTCGAGCAGCAGTTCGGAGCTGAACAGGCCGACGAGGCTGCCCGCATCTTCAATCTGCTGTGCAAATACAACGGCCGCTGCACCCCCGAACTTCTCGACGCCGATACATATTCCCTCTCCAACGGAGAATGGAAAAAAGTCCGCGACGAGTACATGCTTCTCGAAGCAGAGGCTCTGAGGCAGTATATGACACTCGATCCGCGCTATCACGACGCATACACCGAACTGATCCTCTTCCCGCTGCAGCTGATGGCCAATCTTCACGACATGTACTACTCCGTGGCCATGAACCGCAGCGCGCATGCCGCCAATATGCCCGACGCTTCTTTCTGGGCCGACAGAGCCGAAAAATGCTTTGCCCGCGACGCCGCCCTCATGACGATGTACAACAAGGAGATTGCCGGCGGAAAATGGGACGGTATGATGATACAGAAGCATATCGGCTACACCGACTGGCACGATAATTTCCCATGCGATGTACTTCCCGAAGTATATCGTACCGACGGCGACGGCCGCCTTGGCGGATACATATTCACAGAACCTTCCGACTGTGTGGTGATGGAGGCCGAGCATTTCAACCGGGCGACGGCTCCGGCCGGAGGAGGGGAGTGGACTGTTCTTCCCTATGTGGGCCGTACGCTTAGCGGTGTGGCCGTGATGCCTTATACCGTGTCGGCCGAAGGTGCGCGACTCGATTACTCTCTTCGCCTGCCTGCCGGCACCGACAGTGTCGAAGTGCATGTTGTCACCAAGTCGACTCTCGCCTTTGCGCGCAGCGAGGGGCACCGCTATGCCGTAGGCTTCGAAGGTGCCGAGCCGGTGGTGGTGAATTTCAACGGCAATCTTAACGAGGCTCCCGAGAATATACATACTGTATACTATCCCACCGTAGCCCGGCGTGTTATCGAGAAGACCGTCAAACTGCCCGTGCCTGCTCCTGCGGCCGACGGAAGCGTTGTCCTGTCGCTCTCGCCGCTGGATCCGGGAGTGGTGTTCGAGAAAATAGTTGTTGATGCCGGGGGCTATGAAAAATCATATCTTTTCGGCGAAGAATCTCCTGTAATACGCAAATAAAGTATGAAAAAACTTATCTTACTGCTTCCGCTCGGGCTCGGTGTCGTAGCCATGACAGCCGGTAATCCCTATCCGCTGGTGCAGACAAGCTATACCGCCGATCCGGCACCGATGGTATACAACGATACCGTGTATCTCTATACCACCCACGACGAGGACGATGCCGACGGTTTCAAGATGTACGACTGGCTCCTGTATACATCGACCGACATGGTCAACTGGACCGACCACGGAGCCGTTGCATCGCTGAAGGATTTTAAATGGACTCCCCGCGACAACGGCGCATGGGCCGCTCAGGTAGTCGAACGCGACGGAAAATTCTATATGTACTGCCCGATACACGGCAACGGTATCGGCGTGCTTGTGGCCGACAGCCCGTACGGACCGTTTACCGATCCTATCGGCAAACCGCTGGTGTGGCAGAAAGAACACTGGAACGACATCGATCCGACTGTGTTGATCGACGATGACGGACAGGCATATATGTACTGGGGCAACCCCGATCTTTACTGCGTGCGTCTGAACCGCGATATGGTCTCCACCTCGGGCGATATCATCATGTTTCCGAGGATAAGCGATTATCAGGAAGGCCCTTGGGCATGGAAACGCGGAGGAAAGTACTATATGGCTTTTGCCTCTACATGCTGCCCCGAAGGAATCGGCTATGCCATGAGCGACAGCCCGCTCGGCCCGTGGGAATATAAGGGACATATTATGGACCATACCGAGCGGACACGCGGCAACCATCCAGGCATAATAGAATATAAAGGCAAAAATTATGTTTTCGGCCACAGCTACGACGTGCTGCGTCGCCAGACATCCGATCATCACGAACGGCGCAGTGCCGAAGCCGCCGAGATGAGCTATAATGCCGACGGAACCATAGCCGAGGTGCCTTACTGGCGCGACGCAGAACTGGCTCCCTGCGGTACCATCGATCCCTATCGCCGTGTAGAGGCCGAAACCATGGCTTGGGGATACGGTCTGAAGAACGGTCGCCTGGGCACCGGCAATCTCTATGTAGGCAATATCGACAACGGCGAATATATCCTTGTACGCAATGTGGATTTCGGCAGCACGAAGCCTCGTAAATTTGAGGTTTGCGCTGCTTCTGCGAAAAAAGGCGGTGTGATAGAGCTTCGTATCGGTTCGCCTGAAGGCGCTCTCATCGGTAAGGTGAAAATAAAGGCAAGCGGCTCGGCCGACAACTATACCGTCAGCACCGCTTCTGTAAAGGGCGTCGACGGTCTCTGCGATCTCTGTCTGGTATTCAGGGGTTCCGATACAACAGGCGACCTGTTCCGCCTCGACTGGTGGAGATTCATAAAATAGTACAAACTAACATAAAACCAAGCGAATAAACACGATCGAACATGTATTTATTAGGATACGACATAGGAAGTTCGTCGGTCAAGGCCGCTCTTGTCGACGCTTCGACCGGCGCATGCGTTGCCTCGGATTTCTATCCCAAAAGCGAGGCTCCCATCAAGGCCCTGCAGCCGGGTTGGGCAGAGCAGAATCCCGAAAGCTGGTGGAAATATCTGTCGGAAGCGACTGCGTCTGTTCTCGCCTCTTCGGGAGTGTCTCCCGCCGATATCAAGGCTATCGGCATCTCATACCAGATGCACGGCCTGGTGCTTGTCGACAAGGACCGCAAGGTGCTTCGCGACGCCATCATATGGTGCGATTCGCGAGGCGTGCCGTATGGCGATAAGGCTTTCGGAGATCTCGGCAGCGAACACACGCTTTCACATCTTCTTAATTCGCCGGGCAACTTCACCGCGGCCAAACTGCAGTGGGTGAAGCAGAATGAGCCGGAAATCTTCGAAAAAACCGACAAGATAATGCTCCCGGGCGATTATATAGCCATGCGTCTTACCGGGGAACTGTGCACCACACCGTCGGGCCTGTCGGAAATGATGCTGTGGGATTTTCAGGCTAATGCTCCGGCGCGTTTCCTGATGGATTATTTCGGCTACGGCGAGTCGATAATTCCCGAAATCAAAGCCACATTCTGCGAACAGGGCCGTCTTACCCCCGAGGCTGCGGCCGAACTCGGTCTCGCCGCCGGTACACCGGTTACTTACCGCGCTGGCGATCAGCCTAACAATGCGCTGTCGCTCAATGTATTCAATCCGGGCGAAGTGGCATCGACGGCCGGTACGTCGGGCGTCGTCTACGGTATCAACGGCACAGTCGACTACGACCCGCGATCGCGCGTCAACAATTTTGCCCATGTCAATCACACGGCCGACAATCCCCGCATCGGCGTCATGACATGTATAAGCGGCACCGGTATTCTCAATTCATGGTGCAAGCGCAATATCGCTCCCGAGGGCATATCGTATGCGGCCATGAACGATATCGCGGCCGAAGCTCCCGTAGGCTCGGCCGGCGTGACCGTGCTCCCCTTCGGCAACGGCGCCGAGCGTGTGCTCGAAAACCGCCAGACCGGCTGCTCCTTCCATGGCATCAACTTCAATATCCATAACCGCAGCCATCTGCTGCGTGCCGCGCAGGAAGGAATCGTATTCTCGTTCATGTACGGCATGGAGGTGATGGAAAATATCGGTATGAAAATCGACCGGATCCATGCCGGCCACGCCAATATGTTCCTCAGCCCCGTCTTCCGCGACACTCTTGCGGGTGTATCGGGTGCTGTTATCGACCTCTACGACACCGACGGTGCCGCGGGTGCTGCCAAAGGCGCCGGAATCGGTGCCGGCATCTACCGCGACAACAACGAGGCTTTTGCCTCGCTTGTGAAGCTCGGCGAAATTCATCCGGCTGCCGACCGCACGCCATACCTCGAGGCCTACGCACGCTGGAAAAGCTATCTTCAGATGACACTGTAATATCCCTAAAATAAACCTATTAACAATCCAGACGATGGAAAAGAAAGAGTATTTTCCCAACATCAGCAAAATCCGCTTCGAGGGTACCGAGAGCTACAATCCCCTCGCATACCGCTACTACGACGCCGAGCGCGTGGTCCTTGGCAAACCGATGAAAGAATGGCTCAAGTTCGCCATGGCATGGTGGCACACCCTCTGCGCCGAAGGCGGCGACCAGTTCGGCGGAGGCACCAAGAAATTCCCCTGGAATGAAGGCCCCGACGCCATGACAGTGGCAAAACAGAAGGCCGACGCCGGCTTCGAGATAATGCAGAAGCTCGGCATCGAGTACTTCTGCTTCCACGACACCGACCTCAT
>ULTH01030755.1_pt1 | contig 43164 bp, 41 predicted proteins | sample 1957421 | NCBI WGS metagenome assembly ULTH01 (sample SAMEA4835729, study PRJEB28245) | human gut metagenome | biome: gut microbiome; material: fecal sample | place: Denmark | collected 2008 | reverse complement strand
CCTACACTCCGCTTGAACTATAACGGGGTCCCGGTAGTTTATATGTCAGGATAAGAGGAGACCCTCTTATCCTGACCTTGTACTCCGAGACTATTAAAAATCTAACCCTTGTCTATTTGATGAAACTATCGCACCGCTTCACCTCGCTCTGCCTTACTCTGGCTGCAGCACTCTGTGCATGGGCCGACGCCCCCGCCGGATACTACACCTCTCTCAACGGTAAAAAAGACGGCGAACTCAAAACCGCCATCTGCAACATCGTAAGCAAATTCACCCGTGTCAGCTCGTATTCCGACCTGCCCCGCTACTTCCAGACGACCGACGTATATCCCGACTCAAGAAGGTGGTGGGACATGTACTCCGACATTCCGCTCTACGCGCCTTCGTTCAGCGGCCTCAACCGCGAGCATTCCTTCCCCAAGAGCTGGTGGGGCGGCCTGACCAATGTCGGCGCATACGTCGACCTCAACCATCTCTACCCGTCGGAGATGAAAGCCAACACGGCCAAGAGCAACTACCCCCTCGGCGAGGTCAACCGACAGTCTTCAGTCAAATTCGACAACGGCATATGCGCCGTAGGATATCCCGTGGCCGGACAGGGCGGCGGCGCGGCGTTTGTATTCGAGCCCGATGACCAGTACAAGGGCGACTTCGCCCGCACATATTTCTACATGGTCACCTGCTATCAGGATCTCACATGGAAGTACACCTACATGGTGAGTCAGAATCTCTACCCGACTCTCAACCAGTGGTCCGTCAACCTGCTCATGAAGTGGCACCGCGATGACCCCGTGAGCCAGAAGGAACGCGACCGCAACGATGCCGTCTACGGCTTCCAGAACAACCGCAACCCCTTCATCGACATGCCCGAGCTGGCCGAATATCTCTGGGGAACCAAGACCGGCGAGACATTCAGCCCCGGCGAGGTGGTGATACCTCCACAAGGCGACCCCGAGCTGCTCGCACCGTCGCGCGACATGGAGCTGCAGTTCGGTCAGGTGGCCATCGGCGGCAGTGCGTCATCCCTGCTGTTCGTGCATGGCCTCAACCTCAGCGGTAAAATCGGCGTGACCATCTATGCCAATACCAAAATAGGCCAGGACCGCACACACGCTGCAATGTTCAAGGCCGATGCCGCAAATATCGACGCCTCGGCCGTATGCTCCGACGACGGCACATGGCTGCGCATCAACTACACCCCGACCGAAATCGGCACGCACGAGACCACGCTGCTGCTGAGCTACGCCGGCGGCTCGCGCCCTGTGATACTGCGCGGCGAATGCCTGCCCGTGCCCGTACTCACGGCATGCACGGCTACCGATCCGTCGGACATCACCTCCGACAGCTACACCGCTAACTGGACATATCCCGAAAATGAGGTGATCGACTACTTCATCGTCACACGCACACGCTACATCGGCGCCCGTCAGATTACCGAAGAACTTCCGGCCGAAAGCAACTCGCTCGAAATCCTCGGCTTCGACGAATCCGAAAAAGAATCGTACTCTGTGCAGAGCGTACGCCTCGGACACCGCTCGCCGATGTCGAACATCGTATTCGTAGACCATTCGGGCATCAACGGCGTCGAGACCGAACAGCCGCTCATCATCTCCACATTCCCCGGCATGATGCGCATCAACTGCTCCGACACCCAGACCGGATGCCGCATATTCGACACCGCCGGCCGCCTCGTCCGCTTCGTCGACACAGTCGAAGACAACACCGACATCGACATGCCCTACGGCGTATACCTCGTAGTCACAGACCAGCATCCCACCCCCGTCAAAGTCGCCATCCGATAGGCCGACACGCCCCCAATCATACCAACAGCGTAGCCGCGACATCGCAGCTACGCTGTTCTGTTCAATGCCCTCGAAATATTTGTCTCGCAACCCGCTCCCGCGGGTTTTCATCTTTGTGGGGGGCGACGAAACGCAGGGTCTCGCTGCGCTCCACCCTGCGTGCGGAGCCCCCACCACCTCACACAGACCCGCGGGAGCGGGTCGCGAGACAAGACCGGGGCTAAACATGGCGGCAAACAAAAAAATGATGTATCGAGAGAAAGCACCCGCGGCGAGCGGAAACCCCAACAATAGCACAACAATGTGAAAAAATGACACATTGAGGGGAAGCACCCGCGGCGAGCGGGTGTCAGGACAATAGCGCAGGGTGGAGCGTAGCGAGACCATGCGTGCGGTACCCCCACCCCTCACACAGACCCGCGGGAGCGGGTCGCGAGAAAAGACCGGGGCTAAACATGGCGGCAAACAAAAAAATGATGTATCGAGAGAAAGCACCCGCGGCGAGCGGGTGCCCGGACAATAGCGCAGGGTGGAGCGAAGCGAGACCCTGCGTGCGGTACCCCCACCCCTCACACAGACCCGCGGGAGCGGGTCGCGAGATAAAATAAGAGCATACCAAAAGAAAACATACGAAAGCTAATGATTTTTATTTGGGTATTAAATAAAATGGTGGTACATTTGCCATTATGCATTCCTTTTCACAAATCTATATCATGGCGGTGTTTGGTGTAAAATACCGTCTCGGCCTGATCATGCCGCCATGGCGCGAGCAATTATATGCAGCCATCGGTCAGACTCTTTCCGACATCGAAGGTGTAAAACCGATCAAAATTGGCGGAGTGGCCGACCATGTGCATGTACTGTTCAGCACGCGCGGAGCCGTCCCGGAGAATGAAATCATAAGACATATGAAAACGGAATCGTCATTGTGGGTAAACAAAAAGCGGCTCGTGCAGGGGAAATTCGCATGGCAGGACGGAAGCGGGCGAATGAGTTATTCACATTCGGCCTTACCCGATGTGATCCGCTATATAGCCAATCAGGAAGAACATCACAAAAGAATGTCCTTTCGTGAAGAGTATGAAAATTGGCTCAAAAACCTTGGAATTGATTACACCAAATTCGATTTGCCCGAAGAAGCTCAATGACAGCGTAATTTCATTGAGTAAATCTTTGACAATGGCAGACGAATTTGTCTCGCAACCCGCTCACACGGGTTTTCCTTTTTTTTGGGGGGACACCGAATCGCAGGGTCTCTCTTCGCTCCACCCTGCGCTATTGTCCCCAGACCCGCTCACCGCGGGTCTCCCCCCTTCCGCAATCACGTTGTGGGGTTTGCTTATTTTATAAAATGAAAACATGGCCCTGCCGGTAGTGGGTGCCGGCGGGGCCATGTGGGTGTTGGTGGGGTTGTTGTTATCTTTGCAGGAGGACGGTGCGGGCTGTGGCGCCGGCGGCTACGATGATGAAGCGGGCGGTGGCGGGGATGATGTGGACGCCCTGCATGAGGTGACCGGTGTAGATGGTGGTGCCGTCGAGGTCGTAAACGTTTACATCGAGACCATTGGCATTCTTTATTTCTATCATGAGCTCACCGTTGCGAGCAAAGGCGTCCCAGCTGTAGTGGGGATCGCCCGGGTTGGCGAGTCCGCCGGTGTAGCCGTTCATCTCGATATCGTCGAGGAGGAAGCGTTTGCCCTCGGTCTGCCGCAGACGCATGCGCACGGTGCCGGCGACATTCACTGCCACGCTGTACTGCCGGTAGGCGGTGCCCTCGAGTGTCACGTTGCCGGCGGCAGTCCATTTCTCGCCGCCGTCGGTGCTGTACTCGACGGTGAATGCGGGCGCTGCGTCGCTGTTCCATACATGGGCGTAGAACGATACCGTGCCTATGCCGGCGGTGCGGTCCTCGTCCATTTCGATAAGAGCCTTGCCACTCTTGCCGCCGCGAAGGGCCTGCTTGCCGGTGTTGGCTTTGTCCGACCAGAATCCGGCATCCGACAGATTCCATCGGCATGCAGTGCCAAGATATGTCTGCGGGTCGTAGGAGCCGAGCCCCTCGGCTTCGAAGTCTTCGTGGAAAGCGGCGCCGTCGGCCACGATGCCTTCGACAGTCGATTCGTCGTTTGTGTAGTCGCCGCACACGGCTCTGATCGATGTGCGGAACGACCCCTCAGTCTCGCTGTAGAGACGCATGTAGAGCCGTGTATCGTCGGGGGTGAGGGTGAGCGAAGTTGTCCACCCGGCTTTGTCGAGCGATATTTCGAAGGGTGCGGACACGCTTACGGTATAGTCGGTGTCGATATTATCGATATCAACTATTATTTCCTCGGCCTCGGAGGGAACGCCCGGCGCGGTGGCGAAGGTAAGCGTGCCCTCGTAGAGGAATGCTATGTACGGTATGGGCGCGGCTGTGACCACAGCGACTTCGTCGGAGCTGTAGTTGCGCGAACGCACGGTGTAGGTATAGGCTGTGGACGCATCGAGGCCGTCGACGGTATATGCGCCTGCGCGGGCGTCGACGGCACGCGGATAGCCGTCGATCGATACTCCGCCCTGCCGTACATCGAGAGTGTAGTCACCGTCGGTGTCGTCGCCGACATAGGCCCATGTGGCGGTGAACGCGTCGGACGATATGTCGAGGGCTCCGTTGACGGGCAGACGGTCGATACCGGTGCCCTCGACATCGACCAGGGCAGATGTCGTTCCGGCAGTGACGTACAGGATGGCACGGTTATATCCCTTGCGGACAGGCGTGTATGTGAGTGTGACTGTGGTGCCGGCATTTGCAGCTGCAGCCGATACCGATGTCGGCGATACCACGAACATGTCGGCATCGGTCGACAGACGCACCGTCTCTCTGGCGGCGGTGGTCTTGAGTGTGACAGTTTTGACGGCGCTCATGCCCACCATCATCTGCCCCATTTCGATAGTGCTTCCGTCGAGGGGGCTGTTGATGGCTGTCGCGATTGCGGCCCCCGACGACCAGCGTTCCGAGCTTTTGTCGCCCCATATGTATTCGACCATTTCGGGATGGTCGATGAAGGGATTGCGGTTGCCCTGACGGCTGTATACGGCTTCGTTGCGCTTTATTTCCTTGTCGCTCACCGGGTCCTGACGGTGCCATTTCAGCAGCAGTTTCAAGGCCCACGACGAGAAGACGGGGTAGCTGTTTTTGGCGAGCATGTCGGACTTCCACGAGGATATGCGGTCGTTGTAGCATGCGGCCATATAGAAATAGCTTCGGGCGAAGTCGCCCTTGTACTGGTCATCGGGTTCGAAGACCGTTCCGCTGTAGCCGTCGAAGGTGCTCGCGCCGAGTTTTCCGAGCGGTTTCACGCTTCCCGACGATGCTACCTGCGAACCGTTGGCGCATTCGCCGAAGGGGTAGTTGGAGCGCTGTCCGTTCACCTTGCCGTCGGTGGGGTAGATGTGGAACGCATCGGAGTACATGGGCGATGCGTCGTTGAACCAGCTTTTCGGCAGCGAGTGCTCGCGGTTGTAGCAGTCGCCTATTTTGGAGTAGGTGCCGCACTGTTCGCGGCCGGGATTCCATCGTTTGGTTGAGTACATGTCCCATATCTTGCCGTCGGCATCGACATCGGATGTCTTGTAGAGATCCCACAGTCCCGAGTAGCTGACGGTGTTGTGGTCCGATATGGCGGAGTGTACGGCTTTGAGGAGGTTCTGGCCTCCGAGGTTTTCACAGGCGGAGTAGTATCCGGCAGGTTCGGCGGCCGTCGCAGGCAGAAAAACTGCCGAGATGGCCGCAATAAAGATAAATGTGTTTTTCATTACTGACGTGTCTGGCCGGCGCCGGTTATAAGGTATTTGTAAGTGCATATTTCGCGCAGAGCCATAGGGCCGCGGGCATGCAGTTTCTGGGTGGATATGCCGATCTCGGCCCCGAAGCCGAACTGAGCGCCGTCGGTGAATGCCGTCGATACGTTGGCGTAGACGCATGCGGCGTCGATATCGCGCAGGAATGTCTCTGTAGCTTCGCGGTTTTCGGCCACGATGCACTCGCTGTGGTGCGATGTATTTTCGCCGATAAACGCTATGGCCTCTTCGAGGCCGCCTACGGTGCGCACCGACAGCTTGTAGTCGAGCCATTCGTGGCCGAAGTGGGTGTTGTCGGCATGGTGCAGATAGGGATATGCGCCTTCGAGGGCCTTGTAGGCCTCGTCGTCGGCATATATTTCGACATGCTTGTCGGCCATGTGATAGCATATGGCAGGGAGGTCGGCCACACGGTCGCGGTCGATCACGAGGCAGTCGAGGGCGTTGCACACGCCCGGACGCCGGGTCTTGGCATTGTACACGATGTCGCGTCCGGTGGCGATGTCGCCCGAAGAGTGGAAGTAGGTGTGGCATACTCCGGCGCCGGTCTCTATAACCGGTACCAGGGCATTGTCGCGCACCCAGTCGATGAGGCGACGCGAGCCGCGGGGAATGACCAGGTCGACTTCGCCGCGGGCGCGGAGCATGGCCAGGGCGTCGTCGTGACCCGCGCCGAGGAGCACCAGGGCGTCGGGTGAGACGCCGGCGGCTGCGAGAGCGTCGCGCATTATGGCGGCGGCGACGGCGTTGGTGGCGGCGGCTTCGTGGCCGCCCTTGAGCAGACATGCGCTGCCGGCCTTGAAGCATAGGGCGAAGACATCGAAGGCCACATTGGGCCGGGCTTCGAATATTACGCCGATGAGACCGAAGGGCACCGACACCTTGCGTATAAGCATGCCGTTGGGTCGGGGCGAGCTCTCGAGTACCACGCCCACGGGCGAGGGCAGGGCGGCTACGGCCCGTATGCCGGCGGCAATATCGGCTATCCGCTCCGGTGTGAGCAGCAGTCGGTCGTAGCGGGCGTCGGTCGGGTCGAGGGCGGCGCAGTCGATGGCGTTGGCTTTCAGAAGTTCGGCGGCGCGTGCCTCGACGGCATCGGCGACGGCGTGAAGGATGGCGTCGATACGGTCGGCGCCGAGTGCGGCAATTTCTCTTGCCGCTATACGTGATTGTTCAAACATTTTTTCTTTCAACTGATGTAGATATAATCGGCGTGGATGAGTGGCCGTCCGCCGGCTTTGCCAAGCATTGCGGCGGCTGTGCGGGCATCCACGCTCACGCGTCCCCAACCTATGATTTCGTCCTTGCCGGAGACCACGCTCACTATGTCGTCGGCATCGAAATCGCCTTCGACAGCATCGACTCCTACGGCGAGCAAACTCACTCCCGGCTGGCGCAGAAGTGCCTCGGCGGCGCCGGCATTGACGCGCAGGGCGCCTTTGGCGAAGGAACCGCTGTGCGCTATCCATTTACGCAGACTCGATGCGGGGCGTGGTGCCGGTTCGAAAAGGGTATGGGGAACATCGGCGCCGCTGCACAGGGCTGTGAGGATGCCGTCGCGGCGTCCGTTGGCAATCACTACCTCGATACCGTCGGCGGCTACAAGACGCGCTATGCGGCATTTCGACGCCATGCCTCCGCGCCCGTGGCTCGACTTGGACGCGGCCACGAAAGATGTCGGATCGTCGTCGAGGGCTATGCGGGCTATCAGCGTCGAGGCGGGGTCGGAGGGGTCGCCCGTATACATGCCGTCGATGTTGCTGAGTATGATGAGGCGCGAGGCATCCATCATGGCGGCGATGAGGCCCGATAGCTCGTCGTTGTCGGTGAACATGAGTTCGGTCACCGACACGGTGTCGTTTTCGTTGACGATGGGAATGACGCCGTGGCTGAGCATGGTCTCCATGCAGTTTTTCTGGTTGAGGTAGTGCAGGCGCCGGTCGAAGTTCTCCTTCGTGGCCAGGACCTGGCCGCAGTGTATGCCGTGTTCGCGGAACAGATCGTAGTAGCGGTTGATGAGTTTGGCCTGTCCGACGGCGCTGAACAGCTGTCGCGACGATACCGGGTCGAGTCGCCCGAGGCCATCGAGGCGGCACAGCTCGCCGCGGCCTGCGGCAACGGCACCCGACGATACCACAATGACCTCGATGCCGCTCTTGCGGAGCTCGGCCAGCTGGTCGACCAGGGCACTGAGGCGGGTGACGTCGAGGAGTCCGTCGGGACGTGTGAGCACATTGCTGCCTATTTTGACAACGATACGGTTTTCCATTACATCAGACGTAATTTGTATTTTGCAATGAAATCGGCCACGCGAGGATGGCGCTCGAGCACCGACTGCATCACCTGCTCGTCGGTCCACAGCGAACTCGGCAGGTCTTCCTTGCTCACCTCAATGGCGAGAGCGACGGCATCGTTAGCCAGAATGTCGTGCAGAGCGGCCTCGAGGGCGGGCAGTTCCTTGCCGAGGATATCGGCCTGTATGGAACTGGTGACGGTGATGCGGAAACGGTCGCCGGCAGTGCGCTCGGGCGTTATGGCGCCCATGGTGCTGGCTATTACAGGCTCGGAAGCGTAGCGGTCTATGCATTTGCGCCATGCCGACTCCATGTCGGCGTCGGAGTAGGGCGACGTGCGCAGCTGCGCGGGGGCCTGAGGCTGCTCCGGAGCGGGCGCTGCGGCCGGCTCTGCGGCACGTGCTCCGAGCGAGAAGGCGCCCATGCGGTATGTGCCGCCGGCGCGCGATGTGCGCGGCGCGGTGTGCTGAGGCTCGGTGGAGCGCACAGGTGCTGTGCGGGGAGCGGCCGGCATGGCCGGGGCGGCCTGTACGGGCTGCTGATAGGGTGGCGTCACCGGCGCCGACGGCTGTACCGGGGCTGCCTGTGGCGCTGATTGTGGTGCTGCCTGTGGCGCTGGGGCGGCGTCGGGGCGAGGGGTGAGCGGTTTCAGCTGCCCCCCGTCACTTCCGCTTTCATCGGGCGAGGGGCTGAGTAGTTGGCAGAGCTTGATGAGCGTCAGCTCTATTAGGAATTGTTTGTTCGAAGCTTGCCTGTAGTTGAAATCGGCATCGTTGCACAGATCCATCGCCCGGTAGATGAACGTCGGGTGCAGCTTTGCGGCTCGGGCTGCCATTTCGGCGCGTATTTCGTCGGTCGCCTCCACCAGTTGCAGTGTCGACGGGTCGGACGCCACCATGAGGTCGCGGAAATAGAGGCCGAGGCCGTTGATGAAGAACTGCGAGTCGAAGCCCTTGGAGCGTATCTCCTTGTAGATGAGGAGCGCTGCGGGGACGTCCTGCTTCACGAAGGCGTCGACGAGGCGGCCGTAGTAGCTGTTGTCGAGCACGTTGAGGTTGTCGACCGTGGCCTGATATGTCACCTTGCCGCATCCCGAGGCTGCCACCTGGTCGAAGATCGACAGGGCGTCGCGCATGGCGCCGTCGGCTTTCTGTGCTATGATGTTGAGGGCTGCCGGGTCGGCCTCGATACCTTCCTGCATGGCCACATGCTGCATGTGGGCCACCATGTCGGAGATGCCTATGCGGTTGAAATCGTAGATCTGGCATCGCGACAGGATGGTAGGTATTATCTTGTGTTTCTCTGTCGTGGCGAGGATGAAGACCACATACGACGGCGGTTCCTCGAGGGTTTTGAGGAAAGCATTGAAGGCCTGCTGGGTGAGCATGTGCACCTCGTCGATGATGAACACGCGGTAGCGGCCTATTGCCGGCGGTACCATCACCTGCTCGATGAGGCTGCGGATGTCGTCGACACCGTTGTTGGAGGCGGCGTCGAGCTCTATTATGTTGAGCGAACGGTTTTCGTTGAACTGCCGACAGGAATCGCACTCGTTGCAGGCCTCGCCGTCGGGGGTGCGGTTGGTGCAGTTGATTGTTTTGGCGAAAATACGCGCACACGACGTCTTGCCGACGCCACGCGAGCCACAGAACAGGTATGCGTGGGCGAGACGGTCGGTGGCGATGGCGTTTTTGAGCGTCATCGTCAGCGCCTGCTGTCCCACCACGCTGCCGAAAGTGGCCGGGCGGTATTTTCGTGCCGATACGATGTATTGTTCCATGTCTTAGTGCAGAGCACGGCATCGGCCGCGCCCGTTTGCAAAAATACACAAAATAATGATAGCAACCGCGCCCCGCCGCAAAAAAATATCAGTGGTTAAAAAGGCAGTGCGGAGACTGAATGTCCGAGTCGCGTGGTGATATGGTTGGCGGTGTCGGCGAGGAAAGCGCAGGAGTGGATATGCTTTGGGATGAATTTTGTGACAACCATTCTGTAATGCTCTATGGCGCTTTCTATTTCCGGTGCGGGGAGGGCGGTGCGGATTGTGCTTATGTGTTCTTCGCGTATTGCTTTATAGAGCGGGTCGAAAAAAGTGAAAAGCAGAAAGTCGTAGAGGTCGTGTCCGCGCACATACATGTAGGCGTTGTCTTCCGCGAGGGCATAGTCCCGCTTTATATCGGCTTCGAGAGCAGTTTTAACGACGGCGAGGTCGGGATGTGCCGCGGCGTATAAAGTTTCGGCAGCCGCTGCCACTGCAGCGAGTTTCTGAAGCACTGCCGCCCTTCTCTGAGGCAGTGGCATAGAGTGGTCCGCTAAGATAGGCCGGTAATGGTCGTTGCCGATAACTTCATCCCAGTTCGGTGCCGGACGGTTTTCTTTTTTCAATACAAGATGCCATATCAGTACCGGATATAGTATTTTTGACACTTCGGTTATGAATGCGGAGTAGTGGGCGTCGGCATCTCTTTGCATAGGACTGCAGTGCGCCAGGCATTCGAAAAGTGTGTCGGAGAGTCCGTAGGGCTGACATGCAAGATTTTCGATGGCATATCCGAATGTCTGGAGGATATAGGGATTGGACCGCATGGTGAGTCCGTCGGCGGTATGAAGTTCGAGCAGATAATCGTAGTCGCTGTCGACACAGCCTATGAAGTAAGGTCCGAAGTTAGGACCCATCTTCAATATGTGGCTTTTGCCTTTGGAGTCGGCAACCGATGCGTCGTGGAAGTAGGGCGTGATTTCGAATGTTTTGTCGGGACGCCACTTTTTCAGGATTTTATGCCATACAACGACGTCTTCTTCGTCCTCGACAAGCACCTTGACAAGATTCGGCCTGTTGGTGAGGATGTTTGCCTGATATTGCTGCTGGCTGTTGGAATTGGAAAGCAGGGAAGAGGACATGTTGGGGCGCTTTTAGAGGTTGTTTAATAACATATGTGAATTCACAGGCCAAAAAGTCAGAGATGGATTTATAACTGAGTTGAAGGAGCATAGCGGTGGCTATGTGACTGAAACGAAGATATAAAGACACTCTGAATTTTTGGAGGCGGAGCCTTTGTTTTCATAATAATGGGGTTTGTTGGGTCTGTCTGATTGAGGCCGTCTTTTAACATTAGTACAGTCTTGGTGTCTTTTTGTTAACTTGCCCATTGTTCATCGGTCACATAGCAACCGCTATGCTCCCTCTTCACAATGTGCAATTTAAGCAAAAATACACCAACCTGTGTATTCACATATGTTATTAAACAACCTCTTAATCCTTGTAGAGTTCTTTGATTTCCCTGACGTTGCTGTACCAGCCTTCGATCAGGCTCGGGGAGTGTGTGGCAGCTATGATCTGCATGTTGGGATTGATGGCGCGGAGTTCCCGCAGCAGTATCTTTTTCCAGTCGATATGCATGCCCAGATCGGCTTCGTCGAGCAGAAGCAGCGTCGGTGATTCGAGAGTGTTGGTAACGGTAAGGAGCAGATATACAAGCTGCTTTTCGCCGGTCGACAGACAAGTGAATGAAAAAGGATGTTCGAAACCATCCTCCCGGTCGTCGCGCTCGAATTTCAGCGAAGACATGTCGGCTATCTTATAGTCGGGCATGAAATGCCGGAGCGAACCGGCAAATTTATCGAACAGTTCTTTCAGGCGGAAAAGTACAGGCGCACGAAAATCTTCAGGCGTCTGGAATACTTTTTGAGTATGCTGTGTAAATAGCTGGTTATATCGGTTGAGTTCCCGCTCGATAAGCAGATCGAGATAGGTGAGATTGCCTTTGTCCTGCAGCGATGAATCCTGGATGAAAAGACTGGCATTGGACGCGATCTGATCGGCCGAGTTGATGTAGATGGCTCTGAAATTCTCCGGTCTTGCAGGGATATCAAGGTCTTGAAGACGTATTTTGACCATTTTGAAGCCTTTGCCTTCCCAGTCTTTCATTTTCCGGGATTTATCTTCTTCTTTGGCCGTATCTTTTGCCGACGGATCATATGCCCGGTTTAAAAATTCTGTATTCCCGTTTTTGAATAGAATCTGGATGTAATCGAACCGGCACGCAATTTCCTCGCTTAGTGTTGTTTTTTCTGCAAGAGCAGCGTAGATAGCACGAAGTATTGTAGATTTGCCACTGCCGTTAGGGCCTCCGAGAATATTAACTGTCGGCGACAGTTCCCAGGAGATTTCGTGGCGACCAAGAAGTTTAGATATGTTTATGTTTTTTATGGTCCAGTCCATAGTGCGTCGGGAAAAAAGCGTATTGTCTGATGCAAAGTTAATCAACAGACTGCTGATGTGCAAATTTGTTTAGGAGTTGCGGGCGGCGGCGGCGTCGAGGGTGAGTTGGGTGCGGAGGGCGTCGAGGGAGTCGAAGCGACGTTCGGGACGCAGACGGCGGCGGAAGGTGAGGGTGGTGTGGCGGCCGTAGATGTCGGCGTCGAAGTCGAGTATGTGTGCCTCGATGGTGCGGACAGGGGCGGCCGTGTGGTCGACGGTGGGGCGTATGCCTATGTTTACCATCGCGCGGTGTGTGGTGCTTTCGCCGTCGATGGCTATGTCGGCGGCGTAGGCTCCGTCGGGAGGCAGTAGCTGTCGGTCGGCGAGTTCGGGGCTGATGTTGGCTGTGGGAAAGCCTATGGTGCGCCCGAGCTGTTTGCCGCCGACGACGGTGCCTTCGATGGCGAAGGGTCGGCCCAAAAGCCGGGCGGCTGTGCCGAAGTCGGCCTCTGCGATGGCTTGCCTCAGTGCTGAGCTGCTGGTACTTTCGTCGCCCGGGCAGGGAGGCAGGGAGGCGATGTCGATTATGCCGAGGGCGCGTGCGGCGTCGGCATCGAGGCGGTCGCTGCCGATGTGGTTGTTGAAGCCCATGGCGAGTGCCGCTACTCCGCGTTCTTTAAGCGAGGAGAGGAAGGCGGCGGCTGTCATGGAAGCGAACCGGGGTGTGAAATCGGTTACCTCGACAGTGTCGATTGCGGCGAGAGAGCTGATAGCCTCTGCTTTGGCCGCCGGCCCCATGATGAGTTTGGGGGCTTTGTCCGGAGCGAGAGTGTCGGCGGGATGGCGGCTGAAAGTGATAACCATGGGGCGGAGACCTCTTTCGGCGGCAAGACGGCGCAGCTGGCCGAGCACGAAAAGGTGCCCGGAGTGCAGTCCGTCGAACATGCCGACGGCGGCCATGTATCTCGCTTCGGTGTCGGACATTATTCTGCCGGAATATAGTCGGTGAACTCGGTGCCGGGGCGTACGTGGGCGGTGTTGAAGCCGAGGGCGGCAGCGGCGCGCGTGTTCGCCTCGGAGTCGTCGAAGAAAAGTGTTTCTTCGGGCCTTATGCCCAGGTGACGGCAGGTGTATTCGAATATTTGGGGCGACGGTTTGGCAGCTTTGGCCTCGAAAGATGTAACCATGCCGTCGAAGTAGTCTTCGCGTCGTAGTCCTTCCTTTTCAAACTCGCGTGCGATAACGTCGTTCCACATCACCGGATTGGTGTTGCTGAGCAGATAGAGGCGGTAGCCGCGTTCGCGGAGGCTGCGCAGTGCCTCGAGGCGCTTCACGGGGATTCCGGTGATGAATTTCTGGAATGCGCTGTCGATCTGGGCGTCGGAGACGTCGGGCGGCAGGAGGGCGTGCAGGCGGCGATGGAACTCGTCGATGCCGATGGTGCCGTCTTCGATGTCCATGAAAATGCCGGTCTGGGCGTAGAGCCCGAAGTATGAGTCAGCGTTTTCGAGGCCTATGGCTTCGAATGCGTCGACACAGTTCCGGCGTTCGATGTCGATAATTACGCCGCCGAGGTCGAAAAGGAGATTGCGTATCATTGCGATTAGAAAAAGGCTCCGGTCGAAACCCGACCGGAGCCATGGATGAGTAGCCCATAGCAGAATCGAACTGCTCTTTCAAGAATGAAAATCTTGCGTCCTAACCGATAGACGAATGGGCCGAATCGACCGCACGAAGCCGGTCGTAGATGGTATGCTTAGAGAGTTAGCTTAAGCGGCGATCTTGGCGATGTGCTTAGCAAGCTTGCTCTTGAGGTTGGCTGCCTTGTTCTTGGAGATGTGGTTTTTCGAAGCCAGACGGTCGAGCATGGCGCTAACTTCGCGGAAGCGAGCTTCTGCGGCTGCTTTGTCAGTCATCTTGCGGAGATTGCGGACTGCGTTGCGGGCTGTCTTGGCATAGTAGCGGTTGTGCAGACGGCGGCTTGCTGTCTGACGGATGCGCTTTTTAGACGAATCGTGGTTTGCCATTGTATGCTGTTAATCTTTTTAATTCTTGAGGTTATGTAGCCCATAGCAGAATCGAACTGCTCTTTCAAGAATGAAAATCTTGCGTCCTAACCGATAGACGAATGGGCCTCGCGCTTTTTGCGAGTGCAAATATAGGCACTATTTTCGACGTGGCCAAATAATTGAAACGCAAGAGTTCGATTTTAAGTTTTTTTTGCAATTATATGAATATTTAAGACCCCTCTTTTTGTTTCCGGGGGTGATTTGTGGCTATCTTTGCGACTATGTATACCACTGTGCACTGCATATCGCTGCGTACTGTGAAGCACAGCGACAGCAAGAATATACTCTCGGTGTGGAGCCGCGAGCTCGGGCGCGTGTCGATGCTCGTACCGGCCGGTGCGGGACGCGAGGCGCGTCGCCGCCGGGCTTTGTCGTGCCCGCTGTCGACTTTCGAGTGCGAATGCGATGTGCGGCCCGGCCGCGAGCTGCTTACGGTGCGCGATGTGCGGCCCATGGCCGGCAGTCTGGCTCTGGACAGCGATCCGTCGAAAAGTCTTGCTTCGCTGTTTCTGGCCGAAGCACTCGATCTGCTGCTACGCCGCTCGGAGCGCGACGACACGCTGTCGGACTTCCTGTTCGGGTCGCTGGAGCGTTTCTCGGCGCTGACCGACGCCACGGCGATGGCCAATTTCCACCTCGTATTCCTCTATCATCTGGCGGCTCTGATGGGCATACAGCCCGATGTGTCGGAGTGGCGGCCGGGATATGTGTTCGACATGTGCGACGGTGTGTTCCGTGCGAGCGCTCCGGCTCATGCCGATTTTCTGATGCCTGAGGCGGCGTCCGAACTCGCGCGTATGGACCGTCTGAACTACCGCAACATGCACCTGTGGCAGCTCGACCATGAAGGCCGCAATACGATTCTGGACCACATGCTGCGCTACTATGCCATCCACCTGGCGCCGCTTACTTCGCTCAGGTCGCTCGATGTGCTGCGGATGTTGCATTGATTTGCAAATTACACAATATTATATTAACTTTGTGGTATAGAGACAGCATTCTCTTCATATAATATCAGGACTCTCCATTTAACTACTATATAACTATGAAATTCGCAGAAAAAAGCTACACGATTTTCGAGCAGTCAGTAGCCGATTATCATCTCGACGACGATGTCGACGCTCCTACCCGTCAGCCCTACGCTCCCGAGAGCATAGAGGGTGTACTCTATGCCAAAAACCGCATAGACGCCGTGCAGTGGCATCTGGAGGATATAATACGCGACCCCGAAATCGACCCGGTGGCCGCTCTGGCGCTTAAGCGCCGTATCGACCGCTCCAACCAGGAGCGTACCGATATGGTCGAAGAACTGGATACCTATTTCCGCACACAATATGCCGGCGTAGTGCCTGCGGCCGATGCGACAATCAATACCGAGAGTCCGGCTTGGGCTCTGGACCGCCTGTCGATCCTCGCTCTTAAGATATACCACATGGAGGCCGAGGTGAACCGCCCCGACGCAACCCCCGAACACAAGGCGCGGTGCGCCGCCAAGCTTGCCGTGCTCACCGAGCAGCGGGCCGACCTCATATCGGCTATCGACGCTCTGCTGGACGATATCGCGGCCGGGCGCAAGTATATGAAGGTGTACCGTCAGATGAAGATGTACAACGACGCCGACACCAACCCCGTGCTTTATGGAGCAAAATCCTGACGGCAATACCCACCGGTACCGGACCGTGCTGATGTCCCGGTTCTCGGCTCTGGGCGATGTGGCCATGACCATCCCGGTGGTCTACAGCGTGTGCCGCAGCTATCCGGGAGTGCGCTTCGTCATGGTGACGCGGCCGTCGATGACGGCGATGTTCGTCAATGCTCCCGCCAATCTTGTGCTGGTCGGCGCCGATGTGAAGACCGCCTACGACGGTGTGCGCGGCATCCGCCGGTTGTGCGGCGAGCTTGTGGCCACATATCGGCCCGATGTGTTTATCGATCTTCACAATGTGCTGCGGACTAAGTTGATGAGCGTGTTTCTGCGCATGTCGGGAATCTCAACGGCCCGTATTTTCAAGCCCCGTGCCAAGCGGCGCGCCCTCACGCGGCGACACAACAAGGTGATGCTGCCGCTGGTCTCGCAGCGGGCCCGCTACCGCGAGGCTTTCTTCAAGGCCGGCTTTGCCATGACGGAGAAATTCGACGGCCTTTACAGCGGGGCTGCTACGGCCGATCCCTCTCTTTTTGCTGCAATCACTGCGCCCAAACCTGCGGGCGAGCGCTGGGTGGGCATAGCACCGTTTGCGGCTCATGCCGGCAAGGTGTATCCCGTCGATCTGATGGAAAAGGTGGTGGTTATGCTTCAGGCACGTGCCGACGGCGGCCATCCTCTGCGGGTGTTCCTTTTCGGCGGAGGTGCCGATGAGCAGCGTCAGCTCGAGGAGTGGGCGGCCCGCTACCCGGCAGTGACGTCTCTGGCAGGCAAACGCTACGGTTTCGCGGCCGAACTGGCGCTTATCAATCATCTGGATGTGATGCTGACCATGGATTCGGCCAATATGCACATGGCTGCCATCGCCGGTGCGCCGACCATAAGCATGTGGGGTGCCACGCATCCCTACTGCGGCTTCAAAGGCTGGCGCCAGAACGACGATAACACCATTCAGCTGCCGCTGAGCTGCCGTCCGTGCTCGGTGTTCGGCGACAAGGCATGCCTTCGCGGCGATCTGCTGTGCCTCTCGGCCATCAAGCCCGAGAGTGTAATTGAAAAAATACTGAAATATGTCTGACGACGAATTCGACATACGGTCCGAGGCTCTTGCATCGGGTTCGGAGGCGGAGTTTGAAAAGGCTCTGCGCCCCGGCCGCTTCGAGAGTTTCAACGGACAGGAAAAAATAATAGAGAATCTGAGAGTGTTCGTGCAGGCTGCTCGGATGCGCTCCGAGGCTCTCGACCATATATTGTTGTTTGGTCCTCCGGGCCTTGGCAAGACTACTCTTGCAGGCATCGTGGCCAATGAACTCGGCGTGGGTTTCAAGGTCACCTCCGGACCAGTGCTCGACAAACCGGGCGACCTTGCCGGTATCCTCACTTCGCTCGAAGAGAACGACGTGCTCTTTATCGACGAGATACACCGTCTGAGCCCCGTGGTGGAGGAATACCTCTACTCGGCCATGGAGGATTACCGCATCGATATAATGATCGACAAAGGGCCAGGCGCGCGCAGCGTGCAGCTGACACTCAGCCCGTTCACTCTCGTGGGCGCTACCACGCGAAGCGGTCTGCTGACATCGCCTCTGAGGGCGCGCTTCGGCATCAAATGCCATCTCGAATACTACGACCATCCGGTGCTTAGCCGCATCGTCACACGTTCGGCGGCCCTCCTGCGGGTGCCCTGCACCAGCGAGGCGGCCACAGAGATAGCCATGCGCAGCCGCGGTACCCCGCGTATCGCCAACGCTCTTCTGCGCCGGGTGCGTGATTTCGCCCAGGTGAAAGGTTCGGGCGAGATAGACCTCGAGATAGCCCGCTACGCTCTCGAAGCGCTCAATATCGACCGCTACGGCCTCGACGAAATCGACAACAAGATACTGCGCACGATTATCGACAAATTCCGCGGCGGTCCTGTCGGTCTGTCGACCATAGCCACGGCTCTGGGCGAGGACCCCGGCACCATCGAGGAGGTCTACGAGCCATATCTGATAAAAGAGGGTTTCATCAAGCGCACCCCCCGCGGCCGCGAGGTTACAACCCTCGCCTACGAGCACCTCGGCCACACCCGCGCCGACGACCTCGGCCTCTTCGGCTAATATAATTATGCCTGTTTGTTTTTTATCGGACAGTTAATCGAATTATATGCTAACACCACAGGAAGTGAAACGGCTATTGTCGGATATCGAAAGCGACTGCATCGAACGCACCATCTCGACTACGAATACCGACAAGTTCGGACAGGCTATCTGTGCGTTTGCCAATGATCTGCCCGACCACAATCTGCCCGGATATCTGATAATCGGAGCAGACGACAAAACAGGTAAAATCAGCCGAGATGTAAGAATTACTGATCAGTTGCTGCAGAACCTCGGTGGGATAAAGACCGACGGAAAACTTCAGCCGCAGGTTTCCATGACCGTGGAAAAAGTGGTTACTCCCGAAGGTGATGTGGCAGTTGTGACAGTGCAGCCATGTCCGTTTACTCCTGTAAGATATGAGGGGCGGATATGGATAAGGAACGGACCGCGTAAATGCATTGCCAGTGAATCGGATGAGAAGATTTTGTTGGAAAAGCGCACAAGCAGAATGCTTACATTCGATGCTTTGCCTTGTTTCGACGCTACTTTGGAAGATATTGATCTGAGTGCTTTCAAGCAGATCTATCTTCCTAAAGCTTTCCCGGAAGAGGTACTGAAAACAGACCGGCGTACTGTCAAACAGCAGATGCAGGCATTAGGCTATTTCAATGTGAAATATGATTGTCCTACCTATGCCGGTATTGTGATGTTCGGTATAAATCCAGAGCGTTTTATGCCGGGATGCTATGTGCAGTATGTCCGATTCGCCGGTGGGACGAGAGCAGGAGAAATCCGCAGCGAATATAAGTTTTCGGGGAATCTGGTAAAGATACTTGCACAGCTCGATACATTTGTGGACGCCTCGATCACCAACAGACGTCCCGTGCCGGTATCGGCTCTGAGGGAAGAAATCAGGGTCGATTATCCGCATTGGGCCACTCGAGAATTGCTGATGAACGCTATTTGCCACAGAGATTATGAGGGAAACGGTCCGGTACAGTTCTATCAGTACGATGACCGTATCGAGATTATGAATCCGGGCGGTCTGTACGGTAAGGCAACTCCGCAGAATTTCCCTTATGTAAACGATTACCGCAACGGTGTTATAGCCGAGGGGATGAAAGTGCTGGGCTTTGTCAACAGATATAGCCGGGGTGTGCAGACCGTTCAGGACGAGTTGCGCGAGAACGGAAATGGCGAGGCCGATTTCAAACTGCATCTTGGCACCGCATTTCTCGTGATCGAACATATAGCGGTAAATGAGCCGGAAGAACCGAGGAAAGAGCCGAAAAAACCGAGGGAAGAAGCGGAAGAACCGAGGAAAGAAGCCGAAAAACCGAGGAAAGAAGCGGAAAAACCGAGGAAAGAGCCGGAAAAACCGAGGAAAGAACTTATTGAGGTATTGGAGCTGATAAGGAAAAATCCGCGTGTAACTTATCAGGGTCTTATGTCGGAACTTGGCATTGGGGAGTCGGCCGTATATGAGCGTGTGAGAAAATTGAAAGAAAATGGAATGCTGCGTCGTGAAGGCGGCCGTTTCGGGGGTAAATGGATAGTAATCGAATGATTATTATTCCGGTATTCTGAATTTACAATCTATGATTAATTATGAAGCACGAGAAGTCGCCTGAATTGCGGGAGAAGATTGCTATTCTGCCCGATACGCCGGGGGTGTATATGTATTTCGACGCTGCCGGCACTGTGATATATGTGGGCAAGGCCAAGAATCTCAAGCGGCGTGTGTCGTCGTATTTCAACCGCACGCACGATGTGCTGCGCACCAATCTGCTGGTGCGCAATATAGCGGATATGAAGTATATAGTGGTGCCTACCGAGCAGGACGCCCTCAATCTGGAGAACTCCATGATCAAGGAGTACAAGCCCCGCTATAATGTGCTGCTCAAAGACGACAAATCCTATCCGTGGATAGTAGTCACCAACGAGATGTATCCCCGGGTATTTCTCACGCGGCAGCATATCCGCGACGGCTCGCGCTATTACGGCCCCTATACCAATACAGCAGTGGCGCGCACGGTGCTCGATCTTATCGGCAAGCTCTATCCGGTGCGCACATGCCGCATACCCATCACGCCCGAATATCTCGCCAAGGGCAAGGGACGGCTCTGCCTGCAGTACCACATAAAGAAATGCCGCGGGTGCTGCACCGGCGAGATCGACCACGCCACCTACAACGGATATATAGACCGCATACGCCAGATACTGCGTGGCGAAACGCAGGAACTGATGAACTATCTGCGCGAGGAAATGGGCCGTCTTGCCGCCGAGATGCGCTTCGAGGAAGCCCAGGAACTCAAGGAAAGCTATAAACTGCTGGAAAACTACCGCTCCAAGAGCGTGATCGTGAGCCAGACTATCAACGATATCGATGTGTTCGGCTTCGACGACGATGGTGGCAACGATGTGTATGTCAACTATATGCATGTGCGCCGCGGCGCCGTGGTGCGGAGCGTGACCCTGCGCTACCGCCGTTCGCTCGAAGAGGACCGCGCGCAGATTCTCGGCTATGCAATGGAGGAAATACGCCAGAGCCTCGGCGCAGAGTACGACGAGGTTGTCGTGGCCGAGGCTCCCGAAGTCGAAATGCCGGGCGTGAGCTTCACCATACCCCGCCGCGGCGATAAGGCCAAGTTGCTCGAGGTGTCGGAGCGCAATGCGCGTCAGAACCGTGTCGACGACCTCAAGCACATGGAGCGCCACAACCCCGAGGAGCGCACCGGGCGCCTGCTCGAGCGTATAAAGGCCGATTTCAGGCTGTCGGAACTGCCGCACCACATAGAGTGCTTCGATAACTCCAATATACAGGGTACTAACCCTGTGGCTTCGTGCGTGGTGTTCAAGGACGGCAAGCCGTCGAAGCGCGACTACCGGCATTTCAACATCAAGACAGTGGAGGGTCCCGACGATTTTGCCTCGATGAAAGAGGTGCTGACGCGCCGCTATACCCGGCTGATGCAGGAGGGCGAGCCGCTGCCGCAGCTGGTGGTTGTCGACGGCGGTAAAGGACAGCTGTCGGCGGCTGTGGAGGCGCTCGACGATATGGGCCTGCGCGGCACCATAGCGGTGGTGGGCATTGCCAAGCGCCTGGAGGAAATCTACTTTCCCGGCGACAGCGTGCCGCTGTATATCGACAAGAATTCGGAGACACTGCGCGTGGTGCAGCATCTTCGCGACGAGGCGCACCGTTTCGGCATTACGCACCATCGCAACCGTCGCAGCAAGGGGCAGATAGTCGGTGCTTTAGACGGCATAAAGGGCATAGGCCCGAAGACTGCCGAAGCGCTGCTGCAACATTTCAAGAGCGTGAAGCGCATCCGCGAGGCCTCGGAGGCCGATATAGCGTCGGTGGTCGGTGCGGCAAAAGCCCGGCTGGTACTCGAGGGGCTTGCTCAGGCTGAGGCCTGATCAGAGCGACGAGCGGTGGAAGATGAGGCTGTTGGTGCCCGAGGGGCTGACTTTGAGGGTGACTTTGGCCGACTCGATGAGGGGGATGTTGTGGTCGACATGGCCCACTGGCACATTGAAGGCGACAGGGAATTTGTAGGGCGCCACGGCGTCGCGTATCATTGTTTCCATGTCGGCATAGGTGGCGTCGGGCTTATACTCGGTAAACTGGCCCACGATGAGACCGCGTATTTTGTCGAGAAGGCCGCTCAGACGCAGCTGGTAGAATATTCGTTCGATTTTATAGATCGGTTCCGATACGTCTTCGAGGAAGAGGATGGTGTCGGGGCGAAGAATATCGTAGGGTGTATTGATGAGTTCGGCGAGCACGGCGAGGTTGCCGCCGAGCAGAGTGCCGGTGGCGATGCCGAAACGGTCGTATTCGTGCGAGGGGAAGGTGTATGCCGGTCTGTCGCCGCGCAGAAGGGCGAAGAGCGATGCCGTGTCGGGGTCTGAGGGGCCTTTCATGATCTGTGCGGCCATCGGTGAGTGCAGGCTCGCTATGCCTTTGGTGGCCATGAGGGCATGGAGTGCCGATATGTCGGAGAAGCCGATAACCCACTTGGGATCGTCTTCGATGGGTAATTTTGCGAGTCGGTCGAGGATGTGGACCACGCCGTAACCGCCGCGTGAGCAGAGGATTGCGCGGACCGACGGGTCTTTGAAAGCCGCGGCCATGTCGGCGTAGCGTTCGTCGGGCGTGCCGCTGTAGCTACCGTATTCGCCGAGTGCGTGAGGCATTACGACGGGTTCCCAGCCCTGGTGGGCGAGTTCGCGGACGGCGCCGTCGACTTTTTTGGGGTCAATGCGTCCGGCAGGGGAGCAGATGGCTATTTTGTCGCCTTTTTTCAGAGGCTTGGGGAAAACGGGCATGATTATCTTAATATAGGTTTCGCAAGTTTTCAACTTGCTCACGGTTAAAAATATAGTTGAAAAAGTAAAAGGTTTAATAAGTTAAGATAATGGTTTTGGATGCTGGAGGGATAAAGTCTGTCAGACTATAGATTCTGAAGGAACTATTATCTTGACTCTTTACACTCATTTAACTTTTTTCAACTTCAACTTGAGCTTGTGAAAGTTGAGTTCTTAATTTGGAATAGAGGTGCCAGAGGGCGACGCCGGTCGAAACGGATACGTTTAGCGAGTGCTTGGTACCGCTCTGGGGTATCTCGAGGCATATATCGGCGCGGTCGACTATCGCCTGGTCGACGCCATCGACCTCGTTGCCGACTATCAGGGCGTAGTGCGCATCGGCCGCCGGCTCGAATTCGTCGAGGGCTACGCTGCCATGTACCTGCTCGAGGCAGATTATGGTGTAGCCGTCGGCCTTCAGGGCGTCGACGGCCTCGGCTGTAGTGGGAAAGTAGCGCCAGTCGACCGATTCTTCGGCACCGAGGGCTGTCTTGTGGATTTCGGGCGACGGTGGCGTGGCCGAGATGCCGCACGGTACCACCGCCGCAACGGCAAAGGCGTCGCAGGTGCGGAAAATGGCTCCGATATTGTTGAGGGAACGGACGTTGTCGAGCACCACCACTACCGGAATCTTAGCGGCGGCGTGGAACTGCTCGACCGAGAGACGGCCCATTTCCCAGATTGTCTTTTTCTTCATAATGCAAAGCTACGGCTTTTATTTAGAATATACAAACTACAGCGGCGACGCCTCCCGGTGTCGCCGCTGTAGATAAACCAATCATTATCACATTTCTTGCAATGGAAAAAGTAATTTTTCGCTTTGTACTTATATAACAAGCCCCCGACGGAAATGGTTCGCCGGGGGCTGAAAAAAATATCATTTTTTTGAGGGAATCGGAGTATGGGAGTCGGGCGCCTTGAAGTGGAGATTGTTCATCTCCATGGGGGTGAGGCGTTTGGCTCCGGGGATGTTTACTTTGGGAATTTCTTTCATGAGTCTTCGTTTTTTTGAATATTACGGTCGAAACTGGGCGCTATGGCATTTATGGCCAGAAGAGCGGCCACATATGTCGCCGCCAGGACAAAGAATTCTACATAGAGCGGGAATGCTCCGGCAAACCATCCGCCCGCAAGGAAGCACAGAAGTGCGCACCACAGACATGCCTGGGTGATGAGACACAGGGTGCACCATGCCTTGGCGCGGGTTTTCTGATACCATACGCTCCATATGGAGAAGGGGCAGCAGCAAGCGTTGATAAGTGCCAGATATGGCAGATACTGCGGAAAAACCAGCAGGCATCCCAGACTCACGCCGAAGTATGCGAGCCCGACCTCGCTCCAGCTGAACAGCCCGAAGAAAGATGATGCTTTGGTCGACAGCACGGTGTGACATCCGGTGCGGTCGATGAGGCCGCAAATGGAGTCGCCGGTATCGGAGTGGATGTTGAGCGTCTTGAGCATGAGCTCATAGGTGACATAGAGACCGGCTCCGAATATGAGAGTGAGGAGTATGGTCGATACGTGAGCGTATATGCCGTTGGAAATGAACAGATAGGCAAATATGAACACTGCTGCCGCCATAAGAACCCACCGTTTGGCCTTTGCCGCCGTGTCGATGAGATGGTGACGGCAGTACGACGGTTCGGCGGAGTATTGCGACGGATAGGCCACCAGTACTACGCCCGACCATCTGTCGATAAAAGAGTCGATGGGTATGCTGTGTTCGCCGGCTCCGGTACCGTCGTCGATCACCACGAAGTTGGGAGCCGTCTGCCGCACTATGACGAAAGAATCGTTCATGCCCGCCAGAAAAGGCACGGGAATCTGCCCTATGTCAGCTTTTTTATCGGGAAGAGACAGCGCCTCGTTGGGTATTCCGTAGCTTTCGAGCAGTTTCGAGAACCCGAAAAGCGAGCGGAATGTCATGTGGTCGAAGCATTCGTCGCTGTATTTCCTGGTATGCGGAACGCCCAGATCGGCCAGAAAGTCGGTGAAGATACTTGCCGGTTTCATGCTGGTGTCAGCCTATGAATTGTTGTATCTTCTGTAGCAGCGTGTTTCCGTCGATTTCGCCGCTGTAGCGCCACACCTGTTTGCCGTCGCGATAGATGATGAAAGTAGGAGTCGCATTCACGTCTTCCTGCGTGGCGGCTTCGGTGTCGCGGTCGACATCGAGCTGGTATATTTCGGCCGAACCGGCGAGCAGTTCGCGTATCTGGGCTATCACCGGCATCATTCTCTGGCAGTGAGGGCACCATGTGGCGTAGAATTCAATCATCACTACGCGCGAAGAGGAAATAAGATCGTTGTAACTGGACATAGTATTCTAAGAATTTTGGTTGTTCAATTACAACGCAGGTTTTGCGCGCTTGGTTCAGCGTGCAATGCTGCCTACGGCGCGTATGGTGGTCACCGGCGAGTCGGGGTCGTTGGTGATTACGGATATGCGTGCGTTGAGCAGAGCGCCGGTGAGGGCGGCGGGGTCGACGGCGACGGTTACGGTGGCTTTTTTGCCGGGTTTGACCGAGGTGCGGTCTGCGGTGGCCGTCACGCCCGGAGTAACGGTGTAGACGCGGCGTATGTCGAGTGTCGATTTGCCGGTATTGGTTATTTCGACGGTGCGCTCGGCCCTGACGGCGGAGGCGTCGATGCGGTCGAAGTCGGCTGTGGGGTCCTCGATGCGTATTACGGGCGCTTTGGCACGCTGTTTAGGCGTGAGTTTGGTGAAATCTTCGTTTACAAGAGCCGTAAGGGGTAGTGGGCATATGGTGCTCGACAGCGGGTCGGGCGATACGTAGACGGTGTCGGAGACAAGGCCGTAGAGGGGGCATTTGTCGGATCGGAAATAGAATATGAACGAGCATTGCTCGCCGGGGGCCACGCGCTCTGGGGCCACGGTTACCGACACATAGTCGGGCAGATTGGATACCGACGGGGCTATGGAGTCGTGGCCCGAATTATATGCCTTGAGGAACAGGGTCTTGAGCTGTCCTTTCACCACATCGCCCATCATGGCGGCTCCGCGCGACAGGCGCAGTATGTCGGAGCACTTGGCGGGGTACTGCCGGGATACGCTCGCCGAATTACCCACCACGGTGCCCTCTATGGTAAGCTTCTGCCGCGAGCCTTCGTAGCTCAGATCGACGGCCACATATTTCGAAAAGCGGCCCGGACGGCCTGCGGGGTCGTAGGTGACCTTGATGTCGGCAGTGTCGCCGGGAGCCACGGCGTCGCGGCTGAACTGCGGGGCGGTGCAGCCGCAGGATGCGCGTGCAGCCACTATGCTCACCGGCTCGGTACCGGTGTTGACGAAGCGGAATACAGTGGACACGCGGCCCATATTCTCGTCGAAGGCTCCGAAATTGTGGTTTGTCGCGAGCCATTTCACCGACTCGGATGCTACTGCGGCCAGCGATGCGGCCGATATGAAGATGATGAAAGACAGTATCTTTTTCATAGTTCTGCAAAGGTACGAAAAAATCGGTTATTACGGCTTGAGACGGAATTGTTAAAGGACACCGGAAATCATTTTGTCGTTTCGGAGGCCCGATGGCGCCAATAACTTTGTGCCGTCAACCAATAAAAATGATGATATGAAAGAAACAACAACAGCCGACGCAGAGTTGGATGCCGACGACGCCCCGCGCCTGCTTGCCGCCATCCGCTCCAACCCCGACACGGCACATGTGCTCGCCGAAATAGCTCTCGGGGGCGATGCCGCCGAATTGCTCGCCACCCTGCTGCCGGCGACAGATGCCGAAGAGGATGCTGCGGCACCCGAAGAAACCGCTCCGGCGGCGCCTGCCGAAGCGCCGCAACCATCGCGCCCGGCTTTCTTAGGCTATGTGAGAGAAAGCTTCTGGTCGTAGACCGATTTACAAATTCCGATAACCAACAGTAGAAAGAATGATTACAACACTCGAAACCATGGCGCAGCAGTCGCCTGAATTACTGCGTAACAGTATCGACGAACGCATAGTGAAAGTACGCCCCATGTCGACACCTGTCGACCAGCTGTCGCGTTGCGGCCGTGCCCGCCATGCCGGTTCTATGACTGTGGAATACTACTCGGTCGACACGAAAAGGACCGAAGCCACTCTAACCGAGTCCTATGGCGGTGGAACCGGTACAAGAAAGTCCGAAGACTTATATACACATATACTTAAGACATCCGACGACTCGCTGTTCGAGATCTCGGAGACTATCCTTGTGCCCGATATGCCGGGCTTCGACAGCAAAGGTGCCGAGAACGGCGCGCTGATGTTCTACGTGGTCGACCGCCCCGCCGGCGGCGGTATAGAGGTGGCCGCCATCAATCCGCGCGTGCAGGATGTGATGGGAGAGATAACGGTGCGCCTCGACGCTATCCCCGCCGGCACACGCCTGGTGCGCATGGCCCGCGCCTCCACCGAACTCGATGTACAGACGGCCCAGTTTGCCGCTCTGCCGCAGAAGGCTTCGAACAATTGCCAGATATTCAAGATGCAGGTAGAGCAGAGCACGCTTGCCAAAATAGCCGACAAGGAAGTGGGCTGGACGTTCTCCGACCAGGAGGAGGCCGCAATCATCGACATGCGTCTGGGCATGGAGAAGAATTTTCTCTTCGGCTGCCGTGCGCGTCTGTTCGACGCATCGAAAAACGAGCACATATACTTTACCGGCGGCATCTGGTCGCAGGCCGGCCGTAAGCACGAGCTTCAGCTCGACAGCCTCACCGAGGCCGACCTCGTGGACCTGTGCAGCGCGGCATTCTCGCTCAACAACGGCTCGCGCCGCAAGATACTCGTGGCCGGTACCGGCCTGGTGGAAGCGCTGAGCAAGCTGCAGTACAGCAAGGTGGTGTCGGCAGGCGAGAGCATGGTGAAGTGGGGCATCGAGTTCAAGGAGATACGCTCGAATTTCGGTTCGCTCTATCTGCTTCATTCAGAGGTCTTCGACCAGTGCGGCCACCGCAACGACGGTTTTGTCCTCGATCCGGACTATATGACCAAGTATGTGCATGTGCCCTTCCAGGCCGAGACCCTCGATCTCCGTCGGTCGGGTCTTCGCAACACCGATGCCGTGGTGCTTACCGAGGCTTCGTGCCTGGTGCTCCGCTATCCCGACGCCCATATGCGTGTAATCGGAAAGACAGCCTGATGAAAGTATCGTTCACAAGAGAGGAAATGCTCGGACACCGCCGCCTCGTCGGCGGTTTCGAGCCCCTCCGCACCGACTGCACGGTCGAGGACACGGCCGGCACGGATATCGACGCGTTGCTCGAGGCTCAGTTGCGCGGCCGCTATCTCGAGTTGCTCGACACTGCCGATGTGGCTCTCCTTGTCCCGGCCGATATCGCCGCAGACACGGCGGTTGACGCCGGTGCCGACGGCTGTTCGCTGCTCGTACTGCCGGCCGCCTGCCGCAGGGTGCTGAGTGTGCGCCTCGGGGGCTGGGAATGCTGCGCCGAGGTGTTGCCGCAGACCGAGGAGGGACGGGTGCGGGCCTTGCAGCTCAATCCGTTCACAGCTTCCGACGCTTCCGCTCCGAAAGCCGTGTGGCTGTCGGATGGCCGTATTGCGGCATGGCCCCGGGGTAGCGTTGCCGAGAGTGTGGTGGCGGTATGCGACCCCGGCCCAGATGTATATACCCTCGACGAGCGGGCGCTGTCGGTGCTCTGCGAGTCGGAATATAACCCGAAATTATGAACAGTGTATTCGAAGCGGCATATGCCGCATGGTCGGCCGGGGCGCCGCTTCGCGCACGCCGACGGCGCTACAAGCGGTTCACCTATGGCGACCAGTGGAGCGATATGGTGGAGGACGGCGAGGGGCGCCTCGTACGCGAGGACCGCTATGTGCGTCAGAGCGGCAAGCAGCCTCTTACCAACAACCTTATCCGTCAGCTGGTGAAAAACATCGTCGGGCGCTACCGCACCCGGTGCTCCGAAGCGGCCGTCTATTCGGGCCGCGACATCGTGGCGGCGGCACGCCTCAATGCCCTTGCCGAGCTCGACAGCCGTATGCTGGAGGAGTTTCTGATATCGGGCTGTGCGGTGCAGCGTGTGTGGCGCGGCGAGCGTTTCGGCCGTCAGGGCGTATGGGTGGACAATGTCGGGCCGGAGGATTTCTTCGTGAATGCCTTCCGCGACCCGCGCGGCTGGGATATAGAGCTTGTGGGCATGCTGCACGACATGAGCTTCCCCGAGATGGTGAACCGTTTTGCAGGCGATGATGCGGCGCGCGAGGCCGAGCTGGCACGGCTTTTCGAGGCGTGCTCATGCCGCCCGGGGATTGCCGCCGCCTCAGGTATGGAGTCGGCATTCGGGCTCAGCGGGCGCCCCGGACATTGCCGGGTGGCCGAGGTGTGGACGCTCGATGCGCGCCGCGAGTCGGACGAGTCGCCGAAACGGATATTTTCGTGGCACTGCCGGTGGTTTGCCCCCGACGGCACGCTGCTCGGCGAGCACGAGGCCGCGTCGCATCCTTTTGTGGTGAAGTTCTATCCTCTCACCGACGGCGAGGTGCACTCCTTTGTGGAAGATGTGGTAGACCAGCAGAAAGCCATCAACCGTCTAATGGTGCAGATCGACCACATCATGGCTACTTCGGCAAAGGGCGTGCTTCTGTTCCCTGTCGACCAGAAACCTGCCGATATGTCGTGGCACGATATCACCGAGCGATGGGCTCAGCCCGACGGTATAATACCCATTACCGGCATGGGTTCGCAACAGCCTCATCAGGTGGTGACAAACAACGACAACAACGGCGCCTATCAGCTCCTGCAGTTGCAGATGAAGCTTTTCGAGGAGGTGTCGGGCGTAAGCGAGGCTCTGCTTGGCAAGGGCCTTTCGACGGCCCGCGGGTCGGAGCTCTACGAGAACCAGGTACGCAATGCCACGGTGGCCCTTGCCGACCTCTTCGATTCGTTCGCTTCCTTTGTGCAGGCGAGGAATGAGAAGCTGACTTATAGCTAAGTTATAGCTAAGGTAGCTAAATTAGCTATTATAGCTATTTGCGCCCGGTCCAGATGGCGTAGGAGGCGAGGGCCTGGCGGTGGAGCATCTCGAGGCCGTTTTTGGTGCGGGCGCCGCGGGCTGCCGCACGCTGCATGAAGAGTGTTTCGGCCGGATTGTAGACCATGTCGAAGCATACGGCGCCTTCGGGCAGAAGATCGAATGGCAGAGGCGCGCACCCTTCGACCGCGGGAGCGGTGCCGAGAGGAGTGCAGTTGACCACCACCGGATGTGCCGCCATTACGTCGGCGGTAAGGTCGGAGTACAGGAGGGTATCGTCGCTACGATGTGAGCGCGATACCCTTACCGGTTTTAGGCCGAGCTGACGCAGACCGGCCACGGCCGCTTTGGACGCGCCTCCCGTGCCGAGCACAAGGGCGCCTTTGCCCTGCATACCTTCGACCATGGGACGCAGGCTTTCGGCAAAGCCGGTGACGTCGGTATTGTATCCGACGAGGCGGAGCACACGGCCGGTGTTGTCGCGCACTACGCGGACGGTATTGACGGCTCCGATTTCGGCGGCGACGCCCTCGACGCTGTCGAGATACTGTATTATTTCCTCCTTATAGGGAGCGGTTACATTGAAGCCCGTGAGGGCGGGATTGAGCAGCACGAGCGAGTAGAGTGCTGCGGCATCGAGCCGGGGCAGAGGGAAATTTTCGTACTTGAGCGGCTTGCCTTCTTTCTGAAATTTGTCGGTGAAGAAGGCTTTGGAGAACGAATGCCCGAGAGGGTAGCCGATGAGGCCGAAGTTTATGTCGGAAAGCTGATCGAGAGGCATCTTAGAGATTGTTTTTGCCGGCTATGTATGTGCGCCAGCGTTCGATGAGCGTCTGCATGTCGTCGGGGACGGGGGCGGTGAAGAACATTTCCTCGCCCGTGTGGGGGTGTACGAAGCCGAGGGTGCGGGCATGTAGGGCCTGCCGCGGGCACAGCTCCATGCAGTTGCGCACGAAAGCCTGATACGACGCCGAGCGCACGCCGCGCAGTATGACGTCGCCGCCGTAGCGGGCGTCGTTGAAGAGCGGATGGCCGAGCGACTTCATGTGCACGCGTATCTGGTGGGTGCGTCCGGTTTCGAGCACGCATTTCACCACGGCGACGTGTCCGAGTTCTTCGGTGACAGAGTAGTGTGTGACGGCACGTTTGCCCTCGGGACCGTCGAGGGGGAATGTGGTCATCTGCAGGCGGTCCTTGGGCGAGCGGCCTATATTGGTGGCAACGGTGCCTTCGGAGGCCTCGGGCACGCCCCATACCACGGCCACATATTCGCGTTTGGTGGTTTTGTTGAAGAACTGGCGCCCGAGGTCGGTCTTGGCGTCGGGTGTCTTGGCCACGACGAGCAGCCCCGAAGTGTCCTTGTCGATGCGGTGGACGAGGCCGAGGCGCGGGTCGTTGACATCGTAGTCGGGAGTGTCGCGGAAGTGCCATGCCAGGGCGTTGACAAGGGTGCCGTCGTAGTTGCCGTGACCGGGATGCACCACCAGGCCGGCCGGCTTGTTCACCACGAGCACATGGCGGTCTTCGTAGACTATGTCGAGCGGAATATCCTGCGCCACGATTTCGAATTCGTAGCGCGGGCGGTCCATTACCACCTGGACCACGTCGAGGGGCTTGACGCGGTAGTTGCTTTTGACCGGGCGTCCGTTGACGAGGATGCAGCCGGCCTCGGCGGCCTGCTGCACGCGGTTGCGCGACGATTTCTGCAGGCGAGCAACAAGGAACTTGTCGACACGCAGCAGTTCCTGCCCCTTGTCGGCAACGAAGCGGAAGTGCTCGTAGAGTTCGTTTCCGTCGATTTCGACGATTCTGTCGTCGCTGTCGTCATCTTCTGCCATGGCCGGGTTACTGGTATATGTCGACATCCGGGTCGAGAATCGATTCAGATGATTCGGCAAGCGAATCGGGCTCGGCGGCGGCCGGTCCGTTACCTACCTCGAGAGTGACGGTGGATGTTACCGGAATGACAGAACCGACTGTCAGCGGTGTGTCGCCGTAGCGCGCTCCCATGACCAGATCGGGGAACTCGGAGGGCACATAGACCATGCGGACATCGGTGATGCCTATACCGCGGAGATAGGATATGGCCTGGCGCGAGGATACATTGCCGGTGAGGGGCATGGATATGGTCACCTGTTTGGGCGAAAATGCCGTGACAGTGACATAGACCTGGCGGTCGGCCTTGACCACGGCTCCTGCCTTGGGCCACGACTCGACGATGGTGCCGGGCGCTATGCTGCGGTCGTAGATGGAGTCGGAGATCTCGATGTTGAGTCCGTTGGCCTCGAGGAGGGCCTTCGCCTCCGTGTAGCTTTTCTGCTTTACCTCGGGCACAACCGACGTGACGCCATGCAGTGTCCAGAAATCAAGGAATATGAGCACTGCCCAGAGCAGCACAAGACCCACGACCACCATCAGCAGCAGGTTGCTGATGATGGGGTGGCGCCGGCGGAAATCGTTGATTTTTTCGGGGAAGTTCATTTCGATTCGGGCTCGTCGTACCACTTGGAGTACATGAGGTAGTTGCGGGCTATTTTGACGTTGATTTCACGGGCCTGTGCCGGGTCGACCATCTTGATGAATTTGGCCGGCGCGCCGCCCCACAGTTCGTTGGGGCCTATCTTGGTGCGCGACAGCACTACGGCACCGGCTGCCACGATGGCGCCTTCGCCGACTTCGGCGTCGTCCATCACCACAGCGCCCATGCCTATGAGGGCAAAGTCATGGATTTTGGAGCCGTGGATGGTCACGTTGTGGCCTATGGATACGTCGTTGCCGATTTCGATGGTCGATTTCTGATACAGGGTGTGGAGCACGGAGCCGTCCTGTATGTTCACACGGTCGCCGATGGTGATGGTGTTGACATCGCCACGGAGCACGGTATTGAACCATACGGAGCATCCGTCGCCCATTGTTACGTCGCCGATGATGGTGGCGTTCTGTGCCAGGAAGCAGTCCTGGCCGATTTTCGGCGTGAAGCCGCGGAGGGGTATGATGAGGGCCATTCTTTTAGGAGGTTAGGAGGAGAGGAGGTTAGGAAGTTAGGAAATTATGAGGGAAGGAAATTAGGAGGTTAGGTCTTTTTTAGGAGGCGAGGGGGGCGGTTTTGGCGGCGAGCCATGTGCGCTCGGCCTCGGTGGTGAGGGCGGGAGTGAGCCGTTCGCGGACGGTGGCGTGGTAGTTGTCGACCCAGGCTATTTCTTCGGGTGTCATTATGCTGAGATCGAAGAGGGTGCGGTCGAAGGGGAAGAGGGTGAGCGTTTCGAAGCCGAGGAAGGAGCCGAATTCGGTCTCCATGACAGGCACGCAGAGCACGAGGTTCTCGCAGCGGATACCATGGACGCCCTCGCGGTATACACCGGGTTCGTTCGATGTGATGGAACCGGGGCGGAGCGGTGCCTCGACGTTGTTGAGGCGTATGCTGTGGGGGCCTTCGTGCACGCTCAGGAAGTGGCCCACGCCGTGGCCGGTGCCGTGGAGGTAGCTCAGGCCGTTTTTCCACAGGAACTGGCGGGCGATGGCGTCGAGTTGTGCGCCGCGGGTGCCGGCGGGGAATACCATTGAGCCGAGGGCTATATGGCCTTTCATCACCAGGGTGAAATCGCGTTTCTCCTGCTCGGTGGGGGTGCCGAGGGCTATAGTGCGGGTGATATCGGTGGTGCCGTCGAGGTACTGTGCGCCCGAGTCGACCAGAAGGAGGCCTTCGGGAGCGAGTGTGGCGTTGGTGTCGGGAGTGGCCTCATAGTGCACGATGGCTCCGTGGGGGCCGTAGCCGGCGATGGTGCCGAAGCTTTCCTCGAAGAAGAGCGGCTGTGCCGAACGGTATTTGTGCAGCAGGCCGTCGACGTCGATTTCGGTGGTGGGAACGCCCTTGCCGATGCGTTCTTCCAGTTCCATGAATGCCTTGACAAGGGCGACACCGTCGCGTACCATGGCATGGCGCACACCATCGAGCTGAACATCGTTTTTCACCGACTTCATCACGGCTGCGGGCGAAACATCGGTGCGTACGGAGCGGAGTCCGAGGATGTCGACCACGGCTCCCGATGTGTGGGCCGGGTCGATGAGTACTTTGTGATGCTCGGGAAGAGCCTGCAGGAATGCAGCCACTTCGCCGTAGGGTTGTGTCTCGACGCCCTGAGCCTCGAGATAGGCCACGGTCTCGTCGGTGAGTTTGGCCGGCGATATGAAGAGAACCTTCAGTGCGGGCGAGAGGTAGAGATATGCGGTGGCCACGGGTGTGTGGCGGACATCGTTGCAGCGGATGTTGAGTGTCCAGGCGATTTCGTCGAGAGCCGATATGAATGCCGCCGTGGCGCCTTCGCTGTCGGCGCGGTCGAGGATGTCGGCCATCTTGAGAAGGGCCGAACGGCCTGCGTATTTTTCGTCGTGGATAAATATTTTGCCGTCGGGGAGGGCGGGGCGGTCGGTCCACAGCTTGTCGACAACATCGTAGTGGCAGTCGAGGGCTATGCCGTGTTTAGCCAGTGTGTCGGCCATCTGCTGCAGTGCCGGAGCCGAGAAGAGCATGCCGTCGACGCCCACTTTGTCGCCGGCTTTGAGGGCGGAGCACAGATATGCCGTAATCGAAGGCGTTTCTTCGAGGCCGTCTTTCATCAGTTCTATGCCAGAGCCGCTGAGCTGGTCGGCTGCCTGCAGGAAGTAGCGGGAATCAGTCCAGAGCAATGCTGCCGAGAGTGTTACGACCAGATCGCCGGCCGAGCCGCTGAAGCCCGAGAACCAGCGGCGCGCCTGCCAGTGCGGTGCGAGGTATTCGCCCAGATGCGGGTCGGCCTGAGGTATGATTACGGCTGCGATACCGGCTTCTTTCATCAGCCCGCGCAGCGCTTCGATTCTTTCTGTGTATATGTTCATGATTTCTATATTTTCTTACGCGAAGATACGCATTAATTTGCAAATGCGCTCCATGTATGAGCTGAAATCGTGCAGTGCGCGCTATCAGTAATGTCTCAGTGGCGGTTCGAATGCGTCGGGAAGGTGCTCGATACGGTAGTTGTCGGGCGTGCCGTTGATTGCGAACAGATCGAAGCGCGGATATTGGCGCAGATCGGGGTGCATGGCCAGATATGCGTTGGCGGCCTGTACCATGTTGGCGATTTTACGGCGGTCGACGGCCTCGAGCGGGTCCTCATCCATGTCGGAGCGTGTTTTGACCTCGGCGAAGACGATGGTGCGGGCGTTGACGGCCACGATGTCGATTTCGTGGTGGCCCTGGCGCCAGTTCCTGTCGGCTATGGCCCAACCCTCGGCGACAAGTCTGTCGCAGGCAAGGCTTTCGCCCCATTTGCCGAGCTCATTGTGCTTCATGGGGTATGGGTTGATGGTTATGGGTTAATGGTTAAGGGTTAATGGTTAATGGTTAAGGGTTAATGGTTGTTGGTTAATGGTTAAGGGTTGGGTGCTCCCAACTTCTAACTACTAACTTGTAACTACTAACTATCGGCTATCTTCTCCAGAATGCCGGTGTGAAAAGGACGAGGATGGTGAAAATCTCGAGACGGCCTGTGAGCATCTGGAACGACAGAATCCACTTAGCCGTATCGGGCAGGATGTCGTAGGAATTGCCGTAGCCGGTGATACCGGCGCCGAGGCCGGTGTTCGACAGGCATGAGAACGACGAGAAAAATGCGTCGACCAGGGGTACGCCGCAGGCCGTCAGGGCCATACCGCCGGCCACGATAAGGAGCATGTATATGCCCAGAAACGCTATCACCTTGCTCACGAGTTCGGGATTGACCACCCGGTCGTTGACCTTCACCGACATTATCGAGTTCGGGAAAAGGCAGCGGTACAGCTCGTTGTGGGCGTTTTTGAACAGATAGAGTATGCGGTCGATCTTGGCGCCGCCGCTGGTGCTTCCGGCACAGGCGCCGAAAAACATCATGACGAAGGTTAGCGACAGCACAAACGGCCCCCAGGCCTCGTAGTTGCTGGTGCTGAATCCTGTCGAGGTGATGGTCGACACAATCTGGAAAAGCGGATCGACCACGGCCTCAACCCAGTTCGAGGCCTGGCCGCGCAGCAGGATTGTGGTGGAGAACAGTATGAGCATTACAGCTATTATGCTCACATATGTGCGGAATACATCGTTGTGCCGCAGGGAGGCGAAGTTGCCCCTGAGGCATTTGTAGATGAGGCCGAAATTGACACCGCCGAGGAACATGAATATTATCAGCACTACCTTTATGTAGAGCGAGTCGGTCCATGCGGCGATACCGTCCTCGTGCGATGAATATCCGCCGGTAGATATGGCGCCGAAAGCGTGACAGAAGCTGTCGAAAAGGTTCATCGGGCCGGCCCACAGCAGGAGTATGAGCACGGCTGTCAAGCCTATGTAGATAAGCCACAGACTCTTGGCAGTTTGGCTGATGCGCGGCTGTATTTTGTCGTGGGTTATACCCGTTACCTCGGCATTGAACATCTGCATGCCGCCCGAGTGGTTGAGCATAGGTATGACGGCGAGTGTGAACAGTATGATACCCATGCCGCCGAGCCACTGCATGAGCGCTCGCCACAGGTGTATGCCGTGGCTCATGCCCTCGATGCTGTCGAGCACGGAAGCGCCGGTGGTGGTGAAGCCCGACATAGCCTCGAAGAAAGCATCGGGAACGCTTACCGCCTTGGTGCAGAACAGAAAGGGCAGCATGCCGAAGACAGAGAACACCACCCACACCATGGCCGTGAGCAGATAGCCGTCGCGCTTGCCCATATGCATGGCTGTGGGGCGCGAGAAGCGGGCCAGCAGCATTCCGGCCACAAGGGTCAGGGCCGATGTGGCGGCGAAGGGGAGCCAGTCGCTTTCGCTGTATGCCACGCATGTGCCTGTGGGCACGAGCAGAAAGGTGCCTTCGATGAGGAGCAGCCATCCGACTATCATGCCGAGCATGCGCCAGTTGATGAAGTGCCGGTGCGTGAGTTTGAACAGAGCCATCAGTTGAAGAGTTTTTCGACCTTGTGGAGTGCTCCGGTGAGGCAGAACACCAGCACGTGGTCGCCGGGCTGAAGGACGGTGTTACCGGTGATGAGCATGCCCTCGCCGTTGCGTATGAGGCCTGCAAGCGTCATGTCGTGCGACAGACGGAGGTCTTTTACGGCCGAGCGTGTTATTTTCGAGCCTTCGTGCACTTCGAGTTCGGCAACTTCGGCATCGGCCAGCGCAAGGCATTTCGACGTCGACGAGTCGGAGTCGAGCAGCAGCTGGAATATGGTGCTCGAGGCGAGCAGCTTCTTATTGACCACGGTGCCGATGTTGAGGTTTTCGGCCTGCGATATGAACTGGATGTTCTCTACGTCGGCTACGGTCTTCTTTATACCCATCTCCTTGGCGGTGAGGCATGTGAAGATGTTGGTCTCGGAGCTGTCGGTGAGTGCCACGAAGGCATCCATGTCGGCAATGCCGATGTCGGCCAGGAGGTCGGCGTCGCGGGCGTCGCCGTGTATTATCTCGCAGTCGGGGCATTTCTGCGGCAGTTTGCGGCAGATGTCGATGTCGCTCTCCACGATTTTGAACTTGAACCGGCTGCCTGCGAGATTCACCAGACGGATCGCTATCTTCGAACCGCCCATTATGAGCACGCGCTTGATCTTGTGCTCGGTCTTGCCGGTGAGCACTATCAGATCGTCGATATGGTCGCGTGTGGTGGTGAAGTAGAGGATGTCGCCGTTGAGCAGCTGGTCATCGCCGCGGGGTATGATGGTCTCGTGGTTTCGCTTGATGGCCGACACGTGGAAGTGGCGGTTGGTGAAGGCGAAGTCTTTGAGCCGCATGCCCGCTATGGGCGCACCCTGGCGCAGCTTCACGCCGGCCAGTATTATGGCGCCGTCGTGGAGCTCGAACCAGTTTCGTATCCACGAGCGGCTGAGCGAGGTTATGATTTCCTCGGCGGCCACGTGTTCGGGGTAGATTACATGGTCGACGCCTATGTGGCGCACGTGCTGCGAGTTGGCCGGGTTCATGAAGTCGTACGACGTGATTCGTGCCACCGTGGTCTGTGCGCCGAGATTTTTGGCTATCGAGCAGGCCACGATGTTGTTCGACTCGTAGGGCGTGACGGCAATGAACAGGTCGCACTGTCCGGCTCGTGCCTCGCGCAGCACGGCGAAAGACGTCGGGTCGCCGACCACGGTCATGAGGTTGTAGTTGGCGTCGAGCACGGCAAGGCGGTCGGTGTTTTCATCGACCAGCGTTATGTCCTGTTCTTCGGCCGACAGAAGTTTGGCCAGATGCGAGCCTACTTCGCCGGCGCCGGCGATTACTATCTTCATCGGTTCACGGATTTGTGTATTGCCTCAAGGATACCGTCGGTGTCGTAGCCGCATATGGTATGTAGCTGTGCCGGTGTTCCCTGGGGTATGAAGCGATCGGGTATGCCCATCCGCGTCACCTGGCGCGGTGTGCCGTTGGCGGCCAGCCAGTCGGCCACGGCGCTGCCCATGCCTCCGTCGACGGTGCCGTCTTCTACCGTTATCACCGGGCACCCCAGGGCGGCTACTTCGGCCAGTATGTCCTCGTCGAGGGGTTTGGCGAAAATCATGTCGTAGTGGGCCGCGTCGATGCCTTCGGCGCGGGCGCGGGCTACGGCGTCGGCAGCCTCACCGGCCACCGGGCCTATGGTGAGCACGGCCACATCGTGTCCGGATGTGAGGCGTTCGCCCTTGCCTATGGGCATGGTGTGTATGTCGTTGTGCCAGTCGGTGAGCCGGCCGCCTCCGCGGGGGTAGCGTATGGCGAAGGGGCCGTGGTCGGCCGCCTGGGCGGTGTACATGAGGTTGCGCAGGGCGTGCTCGTCGCGTGGGGCGGCCACGATCATGCCGGGCACTGTGCGCAGATATGCTATGTCGAAGGCTCCGTGGTGTGTGGCACCGTCCTCGCCCACTATGCCGGCGCGGTCTACGCAGAATGTCACCGGCAGACGTTGCAGAGCCACATCGTGTATTATATGGTCGTAGGCTCGCTGCAGGAAGCTGGAGTAAATGCCTACGAATGGGCACATGCCGTCTTTGGCCAGGCCGCCGGCGAAGGTCACGGCATGACCTTCGGATATACCGACGTCGAATACACGGTCGGGCATCTCGGCTTGCATGGTTGCAATGGAGGTCCCCGACGACATCGCCGCTGTGATAGCCACTATGCGGTCGTTGGCGCGGGCCAGTTCGAGCAGAGTGTTGCCGAAAACGTCCTGATATTTGAGCGGGGCGCCGGGTTTGGAGCCTTCGCGCTTGCCCGTAGCGGGGTCGAATCGGCCGGGAGCGTGCCATGAGGCCGGGTCGGCCTCGGCCGGAGCGTAGCCTTTGCCCTTGACTGTGCGCAGGTGGAGTATGCGCGGACCCTCCATGTCGCGTATGTCGGTGAGCACACGCACTATTGTGGCTATGTCGTGGCCGTCGAAAGGCCCGAAATAGCGTATGTTAAGCCCTTCGAATATATTCTGCTGCTTCGAAAGGAGCGATTTCAGACTGTTGTTGAAGCGCAGAAGCGCGCCCTTGCCGCGGTCGCTCACCAGATGCAGCTTCTTGAGGACCTTGAATGCCTTGAAGCGTATGTCGTTGTAGATGCGCGAAGTGTTGAAATGCGCAAGCTGCGAGTTGAGAGCCCCGACATTCTCGTCGATCGACATATCGTTGTCGTTGAGAACGATAAGGAGATTGTTCGGGGTGTTGGCGGCGTTGTTGAGGCCTTCGAAGGCAAGGCCGCCGCTGATGGATGCGTCGCCGACCACGGCCACTACATTGCGCCGCGGTTCGTCGTTCTTCAGACGTGCGGCTATGGCCATGCCGAGGGCTGCCGATATGGAGTTGGAGGCGTGTCCGGCCGAGAATGTGTCGTAGGGGCTTTCGTCGGGATTTGGGAAGCCGCTGAGGCCGCCGAGTTTACGGTTGGTGGCAAAGACCTTGCGGCGCCCGGTGAGCAGTTTGTGGCCGTAGGCCTGGTGTCCGACGTCCCACACGATACGGTCGTAGGGTGTGTCGAAAACATAGTGCAGGGCCACCGTGAGTTCTACGGCACCCATGCTCGAGGCGAAATGCCCGGGGTTGACGGCAAGCGATTCGATGAGGAAACGGCGTATTTCGGCGCACAGCTGCGGCAGCTGCTCTATGGTGAGCTTGCGGAGATCGGCGGGGCTGTCGATGGTTTCGAGCAGCGAACCGGTGGTGGATTCGGTGCTCATTTGCGGATATATTTTTTATACATCGGCACAAAAATTATTATGGCCGAGGCAATCAGCACAAAAATGGTGTAGAGGGTTATTTGCGCATGAGTCAGTATGTACCCGGCCAGTCCGAGCCACAGAAGGCCCAGTACGACAAAACGGAGGATTACCGATATATTCATATGCCAATAATTTCTTAGACCGCAAAAATAATCAAAAAAAAGCACATTCCCTCAAAAAGGTCTCCGGAACCGCAGCCATTCCGTCATCCCTGCAGCCGCCCGAGCCATATGGCCAGCAGTCTGTCGGTGATATAATAGCTTTTGCCGGAGCGTGTTACGATATCTTTGTCGACGAGCTTCTTCTCCGCGGCCTGAACGGCGCTCGCCGATGACAGCGCATGGCGCCTGATGAAGTGCTCGGACGTTATGTTTTCGGCTATTTTTTCATCCGCTATGGCGAAGAGCAGTTCTTTCTGTCGCAGTGTCAGCCTCGAGAGCATATCGCGGTAGACCGAATCGAGTGAGTAGAGCATCTCGTCGATGGCCGACTGGAGCATGGCCGGCATGCACCGGCCGCCCTCGGGAGTATTAGAAAAACAGTAGTTAAGTGCTTTCTGCATGTAATAGGTATGGCCTTCGAACCGGGTGTAGACCTCTCCGACAGTTTCGGCATCGATGCTTTTGCCTCTGACGGCGAACATACGGGTTGCGAAGTCGGTATACACATCGGCCGGAATAGCCTTGAGTTCCATGATGGTGGCGCTGTTGTAGAACGGACGCGCCGCCGACAGAAACATCTGCTGCATTATGTGGCGTTCGCTGCCGGCGAATATGAAATTGGCGTTTGTGCAGTTCTGTATGTGGTTTCTCAGCAGCGCCTCGATGTTTTTTTCCGGATATTTGGCCACCTGCTGGAATTCGTCGATTGTTACTATACAGTGCGTTTCCGACTCCGATATATACCGGAATATTTCTTCGAGAGTATATTCGGGAGCGGTGATGTCGCCGAGCTGTATGTTGAAGGTAGGGGTGCCATTCATGGCATCGAAACCGAACTGGCCGCTGAGCGAGTGCAGCATGGATATGAATTTTTCCACGAAGCGTCGCCCTTTGGGCTTCAATGTATTGAAGATTTCCCTGCCAAGAATATAAGTGAACTCGCGAAGACTCGTTGTCTGCAGAATGTCGATGAAAAAGGTGTTGTATTCCTGCGGAAAATTGCCAGTCTCATAGCAAAACCGTATCAGGCCGGTTTTGCCCATGCGGCGCGGGGAGATGAGTACTACGTTATTGCCGTTTATAACGGATTTGGCAAGTTGCTGCGACTCGTGCTTGCGGTCGCAGAAATAATCGGGCAGTATTTTGCCGGAAACGATAAATGGATTGACGGGTTTCATATAGCTTATGATATGCGCAAATATAATTATTCAAAATGAATTATGCAAATTGAATAATTTGTTGCGGTCATATGCCTTTCTCAGAGTATGTTTACTTTTGACTTATGTTAAGATTTAGAGAGGATTTCAGAGTATGTTTGGATATTGAGTGAAGGAGTTATGGGGTTCCATAACGACTGAACGAAATCTTCAAACAGACCTGAAAGGCCTCTAAGGATTTCATAAAGTTAAAAGTAAACATACTCTCAGAGTCCGGCGCTGAGGGGCAGGCAGTTGTCGAGGTGGCGGCGCAGTTCGCCCCATGGATAGATGGTGGCGGTATCGCCGGGACGCAGGGCCACCGGGCGTTCGTTTAGCTCGATTCGCATGTAGTATTTTCCGGTTTTGCGTGCCTTGAAGAGCACGAACTGCACGTTGGCAGCCATGGGCACGACCTCGAAGTCGCGCCAGTGCGAGGCCACGGTGTCGAAGTAGTTGGTGAGATAGTTGCAGCCCGGCAGGCGTATCAGCGACAGCAGCGGCATCAGGGTCTCGGCATGGCCGAAGCGGAGCACGGCGCAGGTCTCGGTCTGTCCGTTGATGAATGCGTCGGTGGTCTCGATGATGTTCTGTACCAGTTGTGCGGCAATCTCGGCCGGCACCGACGATACCGTGGTGGCGGTGCGCTGCAGGTACTGGCGGAGATTGAAGCAGCTCCACAGGGCGTTGGCCTCGCTTTCGGAAAAATATGTGTTCATCTCCGACGGCAGCCCCATGGCCTGCAGACCGGCGACCACATAGTATTCCACCAGGGCGAGCTCGCGCTCTTTGCGGGCGTTGTCGTGGGGATAACCCTGGCCGAGAACACGGCTCAGTGCCGTTGTCGGGCAGAATTTGTCGAGATATTCGAGGTAGGGGGCTTCCCATGTCTTTGCCTTGCGGAAGTCGATATAATCCGTCACAGTGTCGAACGGCCGCATCAGGGCCGAGTTGATACGGCCCGTGGTAGTGGTGAAATTCAGGCGGTTGCTCATGCGGTCGAGCTGATGGGTGAAGGCGTACATGCTCATCATGGCGCGGGGCGAGTACGACGACAGTGCCTGCACTACGGCACCTTCGGAGAACACCTCGGTGTAGTTGTAGAACATGCGTGTGGCTATACCCTGCTGTTCGGCCATGCCTACGGAGTCGAGCGCTCCCCAGCGGTTGTTGCTCAGCTTGATAACACGCTCGTTGAGCTGCTGCAGACGGCGCCCGAGCGGCGTGATGGTGCCGAGGCTGTCGGCGAGGTCGAGGGCTTTGCGCAGGGTGAGGCAGTTGGCTGCCGAGGCCGGATAGCGGGCGCCGTGCCGGCCTACATGGTTTATGAACACGGGCACGAGCGAGTCGGGGTAGGCCGGCTCCTGAGCCGGTTCGGGGTAGGGGGTTAGCGAGCCTTCGCACTGCTTCATGGAGTAGCGCGTGGCCATGGGGTCGTCGGCGGCGACCGCAGTAAGGACCGACAGGCCCAGCACAAGGCCGAGGATATATCTGATAGCTTTCATGGGTATGTGTTTTCTAATAAACGGTTTGCTATGTCGATTTAATCACGTGTTAACACTTTTTGAGTGGTGTGTGCAAAAATGGTGCACATGTCAGCCCCTAAATTTGCCATGTAAAAAGACAAAACGCCATGACAACAATCTCTTCTTCCGACATTCTTTGCGCCACCGCCTCGATACGCGGCCGTCAGCTTGCAACTTTCACTTCGAGCGGCTTCACAAGCATCAACGATGTACTCCGCGCCGTCCGTGCCGCCATCGGCTCGGTGGTGGGCCTTGTGGAGCTTACCGTGCTCAATACGAGCCGCGGCTGGCGCGAGCGCCGTTCGCTGTTCGTGCGGCCGATGGAGCCGGGCATACAGCTCACATTGTTTTAGGACGGAATTCGAGAGCGTCGAGCAGCCCCTCGAGCTTGCGGCGCACGTCCTGAAGACGCTGTATCACCTGATGTGTCTTTTCGACTGCCTTGCGGTTTTTGCGCAGATGTTCGCGGGCGGCCTCTACTTTGAGTCCTTTGTCTTTGATAAGGTATTTGATGATGCGCATACGCTCGATATCGGCGGGCGAGTACATGCGCGAGCCTCCCGAGGTGCGTCGCGGGCGCAGCTCGGGGATATTGGTTTCCCAGAAGCGGAGGGTCGACTGAGGCAGGTCGAGAAGTTCGGCCACATCGCCAATCCGGTAGAATTTCTTATCTAAATCCATAGTAAAATTATGAATTATGGATTATGAATTAAGAGGTTGTTTAATAACATATGTGAATTCACAGGCCA
>ULTH01066734.1_pt1 | contig 43444 bp, 43 predicted proteins | sample 1957421 | NCBI WGS metagenome assembly ULTH01 (sample SAMEA4835729, study PRJEB28245) | human gut metagenome | biome: gut microbiome; material: fecal sample | place: Denmark | collected 2008 | reverse complement strand
AGCTCAGTCGGTAGAGCAAGGGACTGAAAATCCCTGTGTCGATGGTTCGATTCCATTCGGAGCCACCATATTGAATTGAAAGCTGGTGTATCCGGCTTTTCTTCTACCATGAGCTTAATATAAAAACCATACATTGTGTATGGCTTCTTTTTTTATAATTTAATTTTCTTTAAAAAGGCATTAAATTTTTTAGAAATCAGTGGATATGCAGTTAATAAACGTTGATGAATGCGACGGTGTTTTTTAATTTTATCTTTCATAATATTACGAATATCATTTGTTTTATCTTTAGCTTTTGAACTTGAAATCAATGCTCTAAAGTGAATCAGTACTTGGAAGGATAAAATCATATCAATGATAAATATCAAAAGTAGTACAACAGAAATAATCGTTAGAATAGTATTTGGAATTTGTGACAAAAAGTAAAGAAAGAATGGGTTGGTTACATAAAAAATAAGAATTCCCAACAATCCAAATGGGAACATCGTCTTTAAACAAATTCTTCCGTTTAAATTAAACATTTCATCAGAATAATCCCACCATCTGGCATGAAATAGTTTTTCTAACACATAACTTGTCGCATACTCTAGCACTGCACATATAAAAACACAAGAGATAAATACAAATAAATAATTATTGACAGGAATTAAATGTAAGAAAAAGGTGATTAATAAAGCTCCCACTCCATAAATAGGACAATAAGGACCAATAAAAACACCACGATTAATTATTTTTCGTTGTGATAAATAATTCCCTATGATATCGACTATCCATCCTAGAAAGGAATATATCATAAATAAAAGAAATAAAATTTCTAGATTTCTCATGCTAACACCATATTTCTATATCACCAATTATACATGTTTTTCCCTAGTATTACAATATTGTGAATGATAGAAAATTATGTTTGTATTTGTCAAATAGATAAAAATTGTATATAATGAAATAGAAAATTAAAATCGCGAAAGGAGTAAGGTTTTAATTAGCGCCTGGACCAAATCGGTTGACGAGGATTAGTAGTATCGAAAGACTCGGCGGATTCTACTACGGTGAGTGGTCATCGTAAAATATATGACAAAAAGTAAAATCAAGATTACAACAAAACATATATTACACCACGAAAGGAAGGTTATATGTGCGGAATTGTCGGATACATTGGTAGTAAAGAAAAAACAATCAATGTATTATTAAAAGGCTTAGAACGCCTTGAATATCGTGGATATGACTCAGCTGGAATCGCATATTTTCAAGATAATCAAATCAATGTGATAAAAAAAGCCGGTAAATTAAAATGTTTAGAGGAGAGTGTTGATCGAAACGTATTAACAGAAATAGGAATTGGCCATACGAGATGGGCTACCCATGGTGAAGCCAATGAAGTGAATGCACACCCTCATAGATATGGTAAAATAGTCGCAGTTCATAATGGGATTATTGAAAATATGGATGAATTAAAAAAAGAATTAGAAGCAAAGGGAATTGTATTGGTTTCTGATACAGATACAGAAGTATTTGTTGCTTTTTTAAATGATGCGATAGAAACATATCAAGATGTGAAAAAAGCAATGGAATATACAATTGCAAGAGTAAAAGGGTCTTATGCAATTGTCTTTTGTTATGAAGATGATTTAAAACATCTATATATTATGAAGAAAGATTCTCCTCTATTAATAGGAGTGGGAACAGATGAGATGTTTGTCGCAAGTGATTATCAGGCATTTCGTGAATTTACAAAAAAGTATGTGTTATTAGATGATTTTGAATATGGAATCATTGGTAAGAACGCATGGCGTGTTTATAAAGACGGACAAGAAGTAGAAAAAAAGATAGAAGTGTTAGAAGAGCAAGATAATTTGTCAAATAAAGAAGGATATGATTGTTATATGCATAAAGAAATTTATGATATTCCTAAAGTATTGACTGATTTATTTACATTCTATGAAAACAAAGAGACACATTCTACCCCAGATTATCGTAAGTACAATAAAATTCAAATTGTCGCTTGTGGTAGTGCCTATCATGCAGGATGTATTGGCAAAAATTTATTTGCCCATTTCGCTCAATTTCCTGTAGAAATAGAATACGCCAGTGAATATCGTTATCAACCTATCTTGGCTGATTCAAACACTCTAGTTATTTTTGTTTCTCAATCCGGAGAAACAGCCGATACGATTCATTGTGCCAAGAAAATAAAAGAAATGCATATTGACAGTTTAGCAATTGTCAATGTTTACAATTCTACATTGTCAAGATTGACAGATTATGTATATTACATGAGAGCTGGAGAAGAAAGAGCCGTCGCAACAACCAAAGGTTATAGTAGTCAAGTAGCTCTTTTCATCATAATTTTAAGAGAATGGATGCAAGCAAAGAATACTTGGACACTTTCTTTAGAACAACAATATCAAGAAGGAAAAGAAACCATGTTACAAGTCATCCAACCATGTCTAAAAAAATTTGAACATTTCTCATGGCTTCCCAATATTATTTCTAAACCAATGAACTTTTTTATCGGTAGACAAAGTGACTATGCCCTATCATTAGAAGCTTCTTTAAAATTAAAAGAAGTATCTTATTTAAATAGTAGTGCCTATGCAGCCGGAGAATTAAAACATGGTACCATTTCCTTAGTAGAAGAAGGAACTCCTGTGTTTGCAATTGCCACAGATAAAAACACATATGAGAAAACAAAAAGCAATTTAATGGAAGTAAAAGCAAGAGGAGCATATGTCATTTTGACAACATTAAATACTGCAGAAGAAGAAAAAGAAGTAGATGAGAAAATCATCGTTCCTGATGTAGGAGCTCTGTTTCAACCAATCATTACAATCATCCCATTTCAATTACTAAGTTATCAAGTTGCCAAAGCCCTTCATCTAGACATTGATCATCCTCGTAATCTTGCAAAATCGGTTACAGTTGAGTAAAAAAACGTAAAACAAAAGAAATTAGGGACGAATCATTCCTTAATTTCTTTTATTGTGTTATAATGAAACTAGGAAAATAGGTAGAATATGCATGATTCTATCCACATCCTAAAAGAAGGGAGCTAATATGTTAAAGACAAAAGTTGGTTATAGTGTTTTAAAAGACGCTTATGCTTCAGGTGAAGCAACAGCAAAAATGGCTAGCGAAGGAATGGAGCCAAAAGTAGGACTATTATTCACCTCAGTATTACAAGACCAAGAAGAAATTATGAAGGGAGTAAAAAGTGTTACTGGTGCACCAATTGTTGGATGTACAAGTAGTGGAGCAATTATGGTTCCAGATGGAATTATCGCCTCAGAAGATGGATTCTCTGGAATGATGATGTTCGATGATCCAGACTTAACAGTTGGAGTAGCTTGTCATGAGGCAGGAACAGATGCAAGACAAATTGGACGTAAAGTTGCTGTAGAAGCAGTTAAAAATGCAGGTAGTACAAAAGTACCATCTTATTTCTACATGGTAGCAAGTCCAAAAGAAGAAGAAGATTATTTAAAAGGAATTCAAGATGTAATCGGACGTGTACCATTCTTTGGTGGTAGTGCAGCTGATGACACAGTAGAAGGAAAATGGTCAATCTTCTGCAATGATAAAGTATTTAGCGATGGAGTAGCTGTTGTATTCTTCTATACAAATAAGAAATTTGTAACAGAATATACAGGTGCTTATAATGAAACTGGTAAATACGGTATTATTAACAAAATTGAAGGAAAGAGAACAATCGCAGAAATCGATGGAGTACCATCATTAGAAAAATACATGGATTGGACTGGAAAGAAAGAAGACGAAGTTGCTGGAGGTAACTTACTTGCTGCTTCTATCTTAAATCCACTTGGAGTAAAAGATCCAATCGGAAATGTGACTCTAATTCGTCACCCTATGTCATCAACAGATGATCATAAGATTAATGTAGGAAACCATTTAGCAGTAGGAACATGTGCTATGTTAATGGAAGCTACAGTAGACGAATTAATTAACTCTACTGGTAATGCTCTAAAAGCAGTTAACAATGAATTAGGAAAGAAAAAAGCTGCTGGATATTTCTTAGTACACTGTGGTGGAAGAAAATTAGGAATTGGAGATCGTATTGATGAAGTTCATAAACAATTAGTAAAAGAAGCAAATGGGGTACCATTTATTACTATTTTCACATTCGGAGAATACGGATACCGTGATCACAGTGCAAATAGCTGTGGAGGATTAATGTTATCATTCACAGGTATGAGTGAAGAATAAAAGGAGGAATCTATGAAAAACTTAGTTGCTGGAGAATTTAAAGACGCAAGTAATGGAGCAGTAATTGAAGTATATAACCCTGCTACCAATGAACTTTTGGACACAGTACCAAATGCAACTGCAGAAGATGTAGATGCTTGTGTAAAAAAAGCTGTAGAAGCACAAAAAGCATGGGCAAAAATGCCACTACATGAACGTGGAAGAATTATTGAAAAATTTGCTGATTTAGTAGAAGAAAATGCTGAAGATTTAGCAACTCTACTTTGTAAAGAAACAGGAAAACCAATTCGTGAAGCACGTGCTGAAATTGGAAATACAAGAACATTTGCATACGGATATGTTGAAAAAGCAAAACACATGTATGGAAATGTAATCCCTGCCGGAACAGAAGCAGGACAAGAAAAAACAATTCAAATTACACAACAAGAACCACTTGGTGTTGTCGCATGTATTATTCCATTTAACTTCCCATGTGATTTATTTGGTCAAAAAGTACCATCTGCACTTGTTATGGGAAATGCAGTTATTGTAAAACCATCAAGTACAAATCCACTTACATTACATAAATACTGTGAACTATTAAAGATCGCAGGAATTCCAGATGGAGTAATCAATATTTTATCTGGTAGTGGAGAAATTTGTGGAAATGCTCTTTCTGCACATCCTGGAGTACACTTAATTAGTTTAACAGGAAGTACAAAAGTTGGTATGGAAACAATGAAAACTGCAAGTCAAAACTTATCTCACGTTATGCTTGAATTAGGAGGAAATGATGCTTTCTTATTCTTAGAAGACGGAGATATGGATAAAGCCATTGAAGAAACTGTATGGGGAAGACTTTACAATACAGGACAAGTATGTTGTGCTAGTAAGAGATTCTTAATTCATAACAGTAGAAAACAAGAATTTATCGATAAAATGAAAGCAAAAATTGCTTCTATGAAAGTTGGTAACCCATTAGATCCAGAAACAGAAATCGGATGCTTAATCAGTGAAAAAGCTGCCATTGGAGTAGAACAACAAGTAAACGAAACAGTTGCTGCAGGAGCTACGATTGTATGTGGAGGACATCGTAATGGTGCTTTCTATGAACCAACAATTCTTGATAATGTAACAAGAGATATGGAAGTAGCAAAAGATATGGAAATCTTTGGACCTGTTATCCCAGTGATTGGATTCGATACAGTAGAAGAAGCCATTGAAATTGCAAACCAATCTAACTATGGTCTTTGTGGATGTGTATTCACAGAAGATATGAAGATGGCTTTCAAAGTTTGTAATGCATTAGAATGTGGTGGAGCAGTTATCAATGGAGCAAGTTTCTATCGTGCTGCTGAAATGCCATTCGGTGGATGGAAACACAGTGGAATCGGAAACGAAGGTATTTCTACTACATTAAAAGAAATGTCAAGAACAAAAACAATTGTTTTGAAAAATATTTTAGACTAAAAGATGTATTCGTACATCTTTTTTTATTAAAATAAAGTATGGTATAATAATTAAGGTGATCATATGGGAAAGTATACAGAACTTTATGAACAAATTCAGATAGATAAACAAGATCAGACTTATTTAAAAAATATGATCCGTTTTTACATGGCAGAAAAACCACTTTCATACCATGAATTCTATGCATCATTATTAAATTCCAATCATCACATACAAGATCGTAGAAATCAACAAGAAAAACAAAAATTATATGAAGATATTTTTCAAAAATGGCGTAGAAGTATCTGTTCATTAAATAAAAAAGCAATCAAATCTCCCATTGATTTAGTCTATAAAAAAGAAGAACTTGTCACGTTATATCAAGCATTGAAAAAGATAACAACTTATGAAGAAATGGAACAAGATCCAGTCGTATCACAATTCTTCTTTCAAGAGATTCTCGGTATACAAACTAGTAAATGGTGTCACTTAGAAAGTCGTAAAATAAACTGTCAAAAAGGCTTAATTGCTCCTATCAACCATCGTCTTTATTTAAACTGTCAAAATAGTGATATTGATTTTATCATTCGTCGTTTACTTGAAAAGTTTGAAGAAAAAACACTTACTTATAATTTAAAATTTGATACAAGTGAAATTGCCCGTGATGATAAAATTATTATTTATACCGATACCTTTCATTTATTAGATTATATTATAGTATTAAAAGAATTTGAAAGAGAATACCCAGAAATCATGAAAAGGACTTCTAATCCCCCTATATTAGTAGGAAAAATAGACCAATGGATTGGCTATGGGGATGAGCCAGAATATGAAGCAGAATCTTATAATGATCTTAGAACACGTTTGTTTTATGATACAATTACAAACCAAACATTAAACCGTATTTTAAACGATAAAGAAGCATTACGAGATATGGCATATTACTTTATCGAAGTAAAAAAAATCGTACCAATCACTAGCTCTGATAAACTTACTACATATCGTATTCTAATTCCTAAACTAATCGCAGAAATAAAACAATATCTTTCATCTTCTACGTATCAAAGTGAAGCATTTAATGAAATATTAAAAACATTACCTCATTTCATTCAAAACTATTTAGATCATAATATTTATTATTTTGATGATTTAATGGAACAATTGCAATTAAAATTAAAACAATATCACATTTCATCACAAAAATTATGTTTTAATAGTGATACTTGGGATAAATTCCAATTATTCGAACAAAAAGACGCAACAAGTAATATCGAATTAATAGAAAGTCTAAATCTTACGATAACACCTAATTATTTTGTAACAGATGAAGGTCGATATCAAAGTATACAGAATATTTTATACTTAAATATGATTCGTTTTATGCAACCAGATGGTACCTTTCTAGGAAGTGATGGAATTCGTGAACAAGGACGCTTATTTTTAGAATATATCGCTGAAACATACTTCACAAAAAAGAAAATACTATATTCTGAAATATATCGAAAAGAAATTAGAGGAAATACGGGTAAAGTATATCTACTTAAAACAGGATATATGACCCCTTGGGAATATACAGAGTTTTTAGGAGATATATTACTCTCCAAACAAATAACATTCAAAAAAGAAACAAAAAGTGTAAGAGATTGTATGAATGAATTAGAAAGATATCTTCCTGAATCTGGTATCATTTATACAAAATATAATCGACGAATGAATTTATTAGACTTCTTAATCGAATCTTTTCAACAACAAAACTTTGAACAGTACCAAGATGCGATAGAATGGTTTTACGAACAGACAGCAAATAACCCCGGGGTCTTTTCTATGAACAAAGAAGATAAAAAAGAAGAAAAAGAATTATTATCAAAAATAAAAATAGAAACATTGGTATTTTGAATGGGATATTTTACTTCCCATTCTTTTTTTAATACATATAATAAACTAGATAAAATGAAATCAGGTGAAATTATGACCTTAAATCAACTTCCAACAGGAGAAAGCGCCATTGTATCAAAAATAGATGTAGATGAGGATATGACGAGACGTTTATTAGATATTGGCTTGGTAGAAGGAACAAAAGTAACAAGTTTATATCGTAGTTATATGAAAGATCCAACCGCGTATTCTATTCGTGGTGCAGTGATTGCACTTAGAAATACCGATGCGAAAAAAATTCATGTGATAAGAGGTTATCATGAAGATGTATTATAAACAAGGCTATCAAAAAAAGTATACGCAAGAAAAAATTATAGGTTTAGCAGGTAATCCCAATGTTGGAAAAAGTACCATCTTTAATGAATTAACAGGATTAAAACAACACACTGGAAACTGGACCGGTAAAACAGTAGAAAATGCTTATGGATATTATGGATACCATGATACAAACTATAAAATTTACGATTTACCAGGAACTTATTCATTAATTACCCATTCCAAAGAAGAAGAACATGCCAGAGATTTTATTTGTTTGGATCATTACGATGTAATTATCGTTGTATGTGATGCATTGTGTTTAGAAAGAAACCTCAATTTTGTATTACAAATATTAGAAGTAACGAATCAAGTAATTGTATGTGTCAATTTATTAGATGAAGCTAAGAAGCGAGGCGTCGAAATTGATTTAAAACAGTTATCCACAGAATTACAAGTTCCTGTCATTGGTACTTGTGCCCGAGAGAAAATTGGATTAAATGAATTAGTAAAACAAATTGAAGAAATAACGATTCATCCCCAAAAAGAAATCATTCAAACAAAATATGAATCGGATATGGAAGTATCTCTTACAAACATAGAAAAACAATTAAAACTATACTTACCAAAAGATCTATCACCCCGTTTTTTCGCACTAAAATTATTAGAAAATGATCAAAAAATGATCCAACGATTAGAAGAAGTAACAAACTTTCGTTTAGAAGATCATCCTTCTCTTGCAAAGATAGTCATAGAAGAAAGAGAACGTTTAAAACAAGTGGGAATTTTATATCACTTTATAAAAAATCGTACCGTTAAAACAATGCTCCATCATGCCGAACAAATCTGTCAAAAAGTAGTCCATCAAACAAAAATATATAAGAAACATCATCAAAAATTAGAGAAATTATTTACAAACCCTTGGACAGGAATCCCTATTATGCTATTGTTTTTATTTCTCATCTTCTGGATTACAATGGTAGGAGCAAATTATCCATCACAACTGTTATTTCAATTTTTTTCTTGGTTAGGAGATTGGCTAAGATACGGTTTTGAACTTCTAGCACTCCCCACCTGGGTTACTGGTATTCTCTTAGATGGTGCTTATCAAACAGTTACTTGGGTCATATCTGTCATGTTACCACCAATGGCTATTTTCTTCCCATTATTTACATTATTAGAAGACTTTGGACTCTTACCTAGAATTGCCTTCCAATTAGATAAACAATTTGCCAAATGTAATGCCTGTGGAAAACAAGCCCTAACTATGTGTATGGGATTTGGTTGTAATGCAGTAGGGGTAACAGGAACACGAATTATCGATTCTCCTAGAGAACGATTAATCGCTATTGTTACGAATAACTTTGTCCCATGTAATGGTCGATTTCCAACCATGATCTCCATCATTACCATGTTCTTCGTAGGCTTTCGTCCAGGTATTCAAAATTCTATCTTAAATGCCCTTATTTTAACTGCCATTATTCTCTTTGGTATTATGATGACATTTCTCGTATCAAGTGGTCTATCTAAAACAGTACTAAAAGGAATGCCATCCTCATTTGTATTAGAATTACCACCATTTCGTAGACCTCAGATAGGAAAAGTACTCATTCATTCACTCTTTAATCGTACTTTATTTGTCTTAGGAAGAGCAGTAACCGTTGCTTTACCAGCTGGTATTATGATATGGCTACTTACAAATATAACAATGGATGGAGTATCTATCATTCAAATATGTGCAGATTTTATAGATCCATTAGGACATTTTATTGGTTTAGATGGAGTCATACTAATGGCATTCTTATTAGGATTTCCTGCCAATGAAATCGTTGTTCCAATCATGATTATGATCTATTTATCCAAAACATCTATGACAGATATTAGTAACCTAACACTATTAAAACAAATATTAGTAGATAATGGTTGGACCATTACAACAGCCATTTGTACCATATTATTTTCTTTATTACATTTCCCATGTTCAACAACATGCCTTACCATCAAAAAAGAAACCGGCAGCATTAAATGGACTTTATTTACCATTCTATTAACCACCAGCATCGCATTTGTCACATGTCTTATCGTCTCACATCTTATGAATCTGTTTATTTAAGTATCTAATCGATACTTTTTTTCTACTTGACAATGATTAAAAATAATTGTATAACTGTATTAGTTAATTAATACAAGAGAGGTGATGTATTTGTGGCAATTTGATAATGATAAACCAATCTATAAACAACTTGTAGAAAAACTAGAAATATGGATTATCAACGGTACTTATCCACTTGGTAGCAAGCTTCCATCTGTAAGAGAACTAGCAGAAGAGAGCGGTGTAAATCCCAATACAATGCAACGAGCACTACAAGAATTAGAATCAAAAGGATTTGTCCATACCAAACGTACGAGTGGTCGATTTGTAACGGAAGATCAAAAGAAAATCGAAGAAGGGAAATCAGTATTAGCCCATGAGAGAATTCATACTTTTCTAACAGAAATGAATGAAATTGGCATACCATTAAAACAAGTAATCGATTATATCAGAAAAGAGGAGAAAAAATGAGTTTAGTAGAATGCAAACATGTAACCAAAAAATATGGTGTCAAAGTTGCGTTAGATGATGTCAATCTAACCATTGAAAAAGGAAAAATCATTGGTTTGTTAGGACCAAATGGAAGTGGTAAAACAACATTGATTAAGTTATTAAATGATTTATTAGTTCCAAACTCTGGAGAAATTTTAATTCAAGAAAATCATCCAGGAGTTGAAACAAAGAAGATTATTTCTTATTTACCAGAGAGAACATATTTAAATTTCAATATGAAAATAAAAGAAGTAATTCAATATTTTAAAGATTTCTACGAAGATTTTCGTGAAGAAGTCGCCTATGAATTACTAAAAAAATTAGATATTAACCCAGATGATAAATTAAAAACTTTATCAAAAGGAATGAAAGAAAAAGTTCAATTAATCTTAGTTATGAGTCGTAAAGCACAGTTATATATTTTAGATGAACCAATTGGAGGTGTCGATCCAGCAGCTCGTGATTATATCTTGGATACAATATTAAAGAACTTTAATGAAGAAGCGACCATTATTATTTCCACTCATTTAATTTCCGACATAGAAAAAATACTAGATGAAGTTATTTTTATCAAAAAAGGAAAGATTGTATTACATGAATCAAGTGATCAATTAAGAGATGAAAGTGGAAAGAGTATTGATGGATATTTTAGGGAGGAATTCAAATGCTAGGTAAGGTATTAAAATATGATTTAAAGCGTCTAGGGCAGTCATTAATCCCACTCTATATCATTACACTCATTTTAAGTATTATCGTCTTAGGAGGCAGTTATTTAACTGATATCAACCAATTATTTACAATTGCCTATGGAACTGTACTATTCTTCTTTATCATCCTATTAGTAGCAATAGGAATTGGTACTTTCTTTATATCTATTCAAAAATTCTATCAAAACTTATTAAAAGATGAAGGATACTTAACAAACACATTACCAGTTACCAAAAATACATTGATATTATCTAAAATCTTATCATCATGTATCTTCATGGCAATTAGTCTTGTCTTAATTGCTTTAGCACTATGTATCTCCTTTGCGAAATTTGAAATCTGGACGATTGTTCCTAAAATATTTGAACTAGGTTTATTTAGTAAGATGATGGGAATGAAAGAACCACTTGCAACCATAGTACTAACTATAATGTGTATTGTTTCTTATATTGTACAACTTCTATTCTTCTATTTTTCTATCGCACTTGGTCAAAGACACCAGAGAAATCGCTTATTATATAGCTTTGTATATGGCTTAGTTTTATATTCTATCCAACAAGTGATTTCATTAGTCTTCCTAGGCGTATTTATATTAGTAAATCCAGATGTAGTTGCAATGTTAAATAATCAAGTATCTCCATCTGTATCGATCTTAGGTGTGATTTATGTAGGATCTATGATTATCAGCATTGTAATTGGACTGATATATTATTTTGGAACAGTATATATATTCAATAAAAAATTAAATTTGGAATAAACTTAAGGTAATCTTAAGTTTTTTTCTAAATGTATTTATCTTGTTGTTTTAATTTCACATATTTCTTCAATAAAAATGGCCAATCTGCATTCAATCCTATTACCGTAAAAACATTTGATGAATTACGAGAAGAGTGGCAGGAATGTAATCATATTGTTTTATACAGAAAAAAGGCATGATTTACTCATGTCCTTTTTTAATTCTATTATGTAATCATGAATGACTTCTGATGGTCGGAAAGACAGGATTTGAACCTGCAACCTCTTGGTCCCGAACCAAGCGCACTACCAAGTTGTGCTACTTCCCGAGATATAATAAAAAGCCTTGTAATACAAGACTTTAATTTCAGATGGTCGGGAAAACAGGATTTGAACCTGCAACCCCTTGGTCCCAAACCAAGTGCACTACCAAGTTGTGCTATTTCCCGATTAAGTGGTGCGCCCGAAGGGATTCGAACCCCTGACCTTTTGGTTCGTAGCCAAACACTCTATCCAGCTGAGCTACGGGCGCAATGACAAATTTTCATCAAAAATTTCTCATTGACAATTCCAATTATATAATAATTTATTAGAATTTGCAACCCTTTTTCACTATTTTATGAGACTTTCTAGGAATATATGACAATAACTTCCAGAAAAAAGAAAGAGAAAATAGTATATTTTTAGAATTTATAGTATAATAGTCATGTAAAAAGAGGGATGAAATGAAAAAGAAAATACAAGAGAACAAAACAAAATATATTCATTATGGATGTATTATTTTATTTTTATTACTGATGATGTTATTACCACTTGGGTTTGATTCTATGTTTGGATCTAAAACCGATTGGATAGGTCAGCATACGACATTTGCTGATTATTTTCGCATGTTATTTTATAATACAGGAGATTTATTTCCCGATTATGCATTTCACATTGGAGGAGGAAATAACATTTATTTCTTTTCATATTATGGGTTATTAAATCCATTACTGATGTTATCTTATTTATTTCCATTCCTATCTATGTCTACTTATATTATGATTTTAAATATCATTTTAGTATTGGTAACCGGTATTTTATTATATGAGTTTTTATTACATAAAAAATACTCTAATAACCTATCATTGTTAGTAACATTGATTATGATGTCAGCATCTTTTCTAATATTCCATGCCCATCGTCATTATATGTTTATCAATTATATGCCATTTTTAATTTTAGCGTTATTTGGTATTGATCGATATTTTGAAACAAAGAAAAAAGGTTTATTTATATTTAGTATATTCATGATGATTATGTTAAGTTACTACTATAGTGTAACGGGAATTGTTGTCTGTGCCCTTTATACAATTGCTGAAGTAATCCGCAGAGAAAATACATATTCATTTAAGAAAATATTACAAAAAGGATATCCACTATTACTTTGTACTTTTCTGGCCATCATGATGTCTTGTATTTTATTATTGCCAACTGCTTCTGTCATTTTATCAGGACGTGGTAGTGAAGAGAGTACTATTTCCCTTTTATCACTGTTTATTCCTAGTGCGAATATAGATGGCTTAGTTTATGATCCATATACATTAGGTGTTACAGCAACCGCAGTACTTGCTATTTTCACAAGTGTATTTAGTAAGAAAAAAGAACATCGTTTCTTAAGCATTAGTTTTTTACTCATCTTGTGTTTTCCAATATTTGTATATATTTTAAATGGAACTCTTTATGTACGTGAGAAAATATTGTTCCCATTCTTTCCTATTTTAGCGTTATTTCTAGCAAATTTACTGAAAGAATTAGAAACGGGAGAAATTAAATTAAAACCAATTGTTATTACAACTATCATTTTCTCATTACTTGCCATAGTAAGTGGCTCTCAAATATGGATTTATTACCTCGATTTAGCGTTCGTTCTAATATTGTTATATGTAACAGTGAAGAAAAAGAATGTCTATATTTTGGGGATTGGAACACTCATCATTGCCATGACAACTTGTTTTATTACCCAATTACAAGAAGATTATCCAACAAGAGATGAATATTATAATCAAATACAGTCATCTGTAAAACAAGACTTAATTGAACCAGTGTTAGAAAAAGAAGAAGAATTTGTTCGTATGAATGATCGCAATGATGTTTTATATACAGTGAATAAAGTATATAGCCCATATTCATATCGTACTTCGATTTATTCATCAACGTATAATAAAAACTATGTAGACTTTTTACGAAATGATTTAAAGATTGCCTATGCTTCTAGAAATCCTATGATTTTAAAAGAAAACGATGATATTTTTGAATCTTATTTCTTAGGTGTAAAATATATTGTTTCCACAACAGAACAAGGAACTGGTTATAAAAAGATTGCTGAAAATTACGATCAGAAAACAGATAGAACTTACTATCTATATGAGAATGAAAATGTATTACCAGTTTTATACGGAAGAAGTCAAACGATGAGTGAAGAAGCATATCAAAAACTGGATTATCCGGAAAGTGTTCTAGCACTTTTACAATACACAATCACAGAAGATTCCAAAGAAACACCAGTTGTAGATGAAATAGAAACATTAGAATCATTAGATGTTACAAAGTTAGAAAACGTCACTATCAAAGAGAAAAAGGATGAAACAGTGATAACAGCTAAAGATGATGCGACATTTAGAATTACACTACCTGAAGAACTTGGGAATGACCTCATTGTGTTTGAGATGGATATTACCGAACAAGCTAGTTGTGAAAATGGAGATCTCAGCATGACAATTGAAGGTGTCGAAAACAAACTAACTTGTGAAGAATGGCAATATCAAAATCATAATAATACGTTTCACTATGTCATTTCTCATCGTGAACATAAAAATTATTTAGAAGTCACATTGGAAAAAGGAACATATCATTTTAAAAATATAAAAACTTATCGTATTCCAAGTACCGTATTATCAGATGTAACAAGTGATATTACTCCATTTCATCTCGATAAAGAAAAGACAAAGGGAGATCATTTAGAAGGAAATATTACCATGTTAGAAGATGGATATTTTGTTACAAGTATTCCATATGATAAAGGCTTTACAGTATATGTAGATGGAAAAGAAGTCGAATATGAAACCGTAAATCATGCTTTTTTAGGTTTTCCACTGGAAAAAGGAACACACCATATTACACTAACATATGAAGCACCACTTAAAAAAGTAGGAATGGTAACAAGTACCCTTGGATTTATTATTTTTATAGGAATTATTGTAATTGATAAAAAGAAAGAAGTGAGATAATGGATAAAATTTCGATTGTTGTACCTTGTTATAATGAAGAAGAAAGTATTCCACTATTTTATGAAGAAATTAAAAAACAAGAACAGAAAATGAAAGATGTATGTTTTGAGCTCTGGTTTGTAGATGATGGTTCAAAAGATCGTTCCTTGGAATTAATGAAAGAATTACATGAGAAAGATAAAGAAGTACATTATCTATCTTTTTCGAGAAATTTTGGAAAAGAAGCAGCTATTTATGCAGGATTAGAAGCTGCTACCGGAAACTATATTACTTTGATGGATGTAGATTTACAGGACCCTCCAAAACTATTAGAAGAAATGTATGAAGGGATTACGAAAGAAGGATATGATGTAGTTGCGACAAAAAGTACAAGTCGTAATGGCTATTCCTTCTTCCGTAAAACATTTACTAAGTGGTTCTATCATTTAATCAATAAAATCTCTAAAGTAGAAATGGTTGATGGAGCAAGAGATTTCCGTTTAATGAAACGAAAAGTTGTCAAAGAAATTATAAAAATGAAAGAATATAATCGCTATTCAAAAGGACTTTTCAGTTTTATAGGATATAAAACAAAATGGATTACTTATGAGAATCCAGAACGATCAGCAGGAAATACCAAATTTAACTTTTGGAAATTATTTGCTTATGCAGTAGAAGGAATTGTAGGTTTCTCAACTGTTCCTCTAGCAATCGCTGCGATTGTCGGTCTACTTTTCTGTTTAATTTCATTCTTAATGATTATTATTATCATTGTTCGTACACTGATTTGGTCAGATCCAACGAGTGGATGGCCATCTATGGTTTGTATTATGTTTTTCTTAAGTGGAATTCAATTATTCTGTACAGGAATTATTGGTGAATATCTTTCTAAAACATATTTAGAAACAAAACATCGTCCTATTTATATTTTAAGAGAATCAAGTGAAGAGGAGGAAGAGTAACTCCTCTTTTTGAATGTCTGGTTGTTTTTGGAATATGTTGTAATAGAGGTGTTCTCATGAAAGATAAAGGATTGATTTTGCTACTGAGTGTTCCAATTGTTATGAGTTTATTTTTTCTTAGTACGTATTTATGTATGCAGTTAAAATTAAAAGGAAAAGCAACCATGGTTGTCAAATACAAAGAACCATTTCAAGATCCAGGAGTAACCGCAACAATCATGGGGAAACCAACAAAAGTAAAAATTCATGGAAGAGTAAATATCAATCAAATTGGAACCTATGAATTAGTGTATGAATTGAAAAATCGTATTGGTATGGTACGAAAAAAAACCAGGACAGTCATTGTCAAGAGTAACGAAGCACCAACTATCACATTAAAAGGAAATGAGATTGAATATGTAGCTTTAAATACAACATATGAAGAACCGGGATATACTGCAGTTGACGTAGAAAATAATGATCTAAGTGATCAAGTAATTACGAGTGGTGAAGTAGATCCAAAACGATTTGGGATTTATGTTATTAAATACGAAGTGATTGATAAAAGTGGAAATAAGACCGTTACAAAAAGAAAGGTAATTGTAAAAGATAATGAGAAACCAACGTTAGAATTGAAAGGATATGAAGCAATTACACTATATACAGATGAGAAATACGAAGAACCAGGTTTTATTGCTACTGATAACATGGATCATGATATTACCAAAAAAGTGATTGCTAAAGATAATATCAAACAAAAACCAGGTGTTTATCAAGTCAAGTATCAAGTGACTGATTCTAGTGGAAACACAGTCAAGAAAGAACGACAAGTATATGTTATAAAACATGAAACATATAAAGATGAATATGACAATTTAGATAATCAAACAAAAGGATGGTGGTCTGATAATAAATTAGATCATAAAAGACCATTAGGTGGTAATTACGGTAAATCATTAGAAGCATACCATGCTTATCATTTAGGAGAAAATAAAAAGATTATTTATTTAACGTTTGATGAAGGTGGTAATGAAACATACATGAAAGAAATTGTCGATGTATTAAACAATAATCATGTCAAAGCAACTTTCTTTCTCTGTCAAAACTATATTGCTACAAATGATACTTTGATAAGAAAAATGGTCAATGCAGGACATAGTATTGGAAATCATACCCATCATCATAAGAGTATGCCTAGTTTAGCAACCAAAGAAACATTTGATGAATATGTAAAAGAAATCAAAGATGTAGAAAATATCTATCACCAAGTTACAGGAAAAGAAATGGATAAAATATATCGTGAACCAAAAGGTGAATGGAGTGAACGCAGTCTAAAAATTGTCAGTGACTTAGGATACTCTACTTATTTTTGGAGTGCTGATCACTATGACTTTGGAGAAGATGTTTCCAAAGAAGAAACACTGAATCGTTTGTTAAAAAGATATCACAAAGGAGCAATTTATTTGTTACACCCTAAGAATAAAGGAAACTATGAAGCATTAGACGAATTCATTAAAACAATGAAAGAAAAAGGCTATCAATTTGGTCTCGTAAAGGACATAAAAAGAACACAAAAACAGAGTTAAATTTCTATACAAAGATTTCTTTTTATAGTATAATGAAAATATAAGGAGTGTGTCCTATGACAGAAGATAATAAAAAGGTGAAAAACCAAGAAGAAATGCCTCATTTAGAACCATCTCAAGAAGTAGATTTCCAAATGGGGGAAGAAACAGAAAAAGTAACACCTAAAGTAGAGGAAACAAAAAAAGAAGAAGTAAAAAAGCCAACATTAGAAGAACAAAAAAGAGCAGATGAAAAGAAATTACATAAGAGTTCGCCAAAGATTTTTGTTATTTTGGCAGCAGTAATCTTAATTGTAATTAGTTTTGTAGGGTATTATGTATTTTCCTCTAATCCTAAGAGAATATTAGTTTCATCCATTGATTCATTAAATAAGAAAATGAATACTTTAAATACTGACATAAGTAAATATCAAACAAACTTAAAAGATAATTTTAAATTAGATGGTAGCATGTCTGTAAAAATCAATTCTGATATTTTAGAAGCATATGGATCTATGGGAATGTATCCAGAATTAACACAAATATTAACTAATTTAGAAAATACAGAATTTCAATATGAATATCAACAAAATATAGAAGATAAAAAACTATATTTTAAATTAACACCAAGCTTAAATGGAAAAGAATTAACAAATGTTACTTATTATAATGAGAGTAGTAATCAATACATATTAATTAAAGAAATCGCTTCAGAATACTTAGAATTAGATCAATTAGATATCTTTGATACATTACAAAATACAAATATGGATGATTATAATTATATTGTTGATGTAGTAAAAGATAGTTTATATCAACATGTAACAAAGAACGATTTTAATATCAGTAACGTCAAAGTAAAAATTGATGGCGAAGACAAAGAAGTAAAGAAAGTTGCTTTGACATTAGATGCGAAAAGAGCAAACGAATTATTTGATCAAGTAATCAATGATTTAAAGAAAGATAAAAAAGCCAATAAGATTATGAATCGTATTTCTCCAGAGTTTAAAAATTATAAGAAACAAGAAGTAGATAATAAAGATTCTTCTGTTTTGAATTTTATAACTTATGTTACAAAATTCTCTCATGAACCAGTAAAATATGCTTTAACAGTAACTGATTCTTATACAAAAAAAGAAAGTGGAATGGCTTTCACTGATGGAGAAACAAAAGAGTTTGAAATTATTGAAAACGAAAAAGTAATCGGTACAATTGAAATAAAAGGAAATCTTGAAAAGTTTGACATCACATTAAAAGATGCAAACGGAAAAAGCTTAGGAACAGGAAAAGGTTCTTATCAAGAAACAAAAGCTAATTTTGATATGTCATTGAATATGGATAAAGACATGATACTAGCTTTTCACATGAATGCGAAAAAGGCAGGAAATCAAACTGATTCATCATTCCAATGTGAAATTTTAAGTAGTGATAATCAAAGTTTATTATCTTTTGAAATTGCTGATACAAACACGATCGATAATAATGCTAATATTAAAGTAGACACAAAAGGTAGTAGAAAAATGACAAAAGCAGACGAACAAAAACTATCTATTTGGCTACAACAATTACTTGCAAATTATTTTGTTACAGAATAAAAGGAGATGAAAATCTTCTTTTTTCTTTGAAAAATAAGAAAAAATAGTTGACAACTAAAAAAACGATATGCTATAATCTATTTGTCTTCAAAAAAGAAGTGGGGGATTAGCTCAGTTGGCTAGAGCACCTGCCTTGCACGCAGGGGGTCGCGGGTTCGAATCCCACATCCTCCACCAATATGAAATCAACCGTTGAAATTCAACGGTTTTTGTTTGCTTTAAATGATTTAAGTACATGAAAACAAAGAGCTGAATTTTGACAGTTTTAATTACATTCATTAATATTTTATTTGTTTTTTATGTTATATTATTAGTAATTGAAAGGACTCGGTTGTATGTTATACCAAACACAATATAATTCACCCATTGGTAAAATATTATTAGTAAGTAATGAACAGTATTTAATTGGCTTATGGATTGAAGGACAAAAGTATTTTGCGAATACTATTAAGAATCAAGAAATAAAATATGAATTAACTCCTGTTTTAAAAGAGACAACAATGTGGTTAGATAATTATTTTCAGGGTAAAAATCCAAATCTTAAAACACTTCCATTGTTACCGAATGGGAGTGAATTTCAAAAGAATGTATGGGATATATTATGTACAATTCCTTATGGGAAAACAATGACATATGGAGAAATCGCCAACTTTTTATCAAAAAAGAAACATGGAAAAGTATCAGCTCAAGCAGTAGGAAATGCTGTTGGACATAATCCCATTTCGATTATCATTCCCTGTCATAGAGTAGTTGGAAAAGATGGAAATCTCACTGGATATGCAGGAGGAATCGATAAAAAAATAAAGTTATTAAAATTAGAAGGCTTGGATATGGAACAATTTTATGTACCAAAATAAGTATACTTGACGTCAAGAAGTAGAAAATTACTTCATTTTTTGACAATTTGTGTTATGATGTAAGTATAGACTGGAGGAAGATATTTTGTTAGAAGGAAAAGTAGCCGTTGTAACGGGAGGAACGAGAGGAATTGGTTTTGCTACTGTTCGTAAATTTTTACAAAATGGAGCCCAAGTAGTTTTATTTGGAAGCCGTGCAGAAACAGTAGATAAAGCAATTGCTAGTTTGAAAGAAGAAAATGCTTCTTATGAAGTAATGGGATTATATCCAGATATTTCAGATTTAAAAGCTGTAGAAGAAGCTTTACAAGAGATTGTAGGAAAATATGGACATATTGATATTTTAGTCAATAATGCTGGTATTTCTGCTCGTGATAGTATTTATGATTACACAGAAGAAAGCTTTGATAAGATTATTGACTTAAATGTAAAAGGTGTATTTAACTGTTCTAGAGCAGTTGTTCCATATATGAAAAAACAAGGAGGAGGAGTGATCTTAAATACAAGTTCAATGGTAAGTATTTATGGTCAAGCAGCAGGTTGTGGTTATCCAACAAGCAAGTTTGCTGTAAATGGTATGACGAAATCACTTGCAAGAGAACTTGGAAAAGATCATATTCGTGTAAATGCAGTTGCTCCTGGAGTAATTCATACAGATATGGTTGATGTATTACCAAAAGAAGTAATTCAACCAATTATCAATAGTATTCCACTTGGAAGAATGGGAGAACCAGAAGATATTGCGAATGCATTTGCATTCCTTGCTAGTGATCAAGCAAGCTTTATTACTGGAGCAATTCTATCAGTAGATGGAGCTGGTATGTGCTAAAAAAAGAGTGTTTCACTCTTTTTCTTTTAGTTTCCAATATTGATTATACATTTTTTGAACACTATTTTCTAAAGTATAATAATAGAAAATATAAGGAATTAGTAAACATAAAAATAGGAAAAATAGGAGTAGTAATCCCAAGTGACATAATATAAGTGCTCCTAGTAGAGTAAGCATTGAAAGAATTGCAAATATACCAGTTACAATCAAATGAACAAGTCTTTCATGTTGATAAAATTGAATTTGTTGTAAATGATCAACGATGACTTGGGAACGGTTGTGGATATCTTTTTCAGAAAGTAACTTTTCCACAGTATTAAGATAATTTTTTAACTTTTTATTCATATCATCACCTAGTTTTATTATAACAACAACTGTAAAGAAAGTAGAATATTATTGTCAAAAAACGTCAAATTAGATAAATTTTCCAATTTATTGACACATTTTAAATGTAAACTATGATACAATGACAATAGGTGGAGACACTCAAATTAAGAAGCGGGGTTGTGTAGTGTTGAAACGTTTTAATGTTTTATAAAAAGCTTCAATTCGATTGTGTCGGTAAGCAAAAAAAGAAGATGATTCTTCTTTTTTTGTTTGTCTTCGCATAAACTTTTAATAGGTGATAAGATGAAAGACGATATTATATTAAACCCTTTTACCATCAGTTTGGATTTAGAAGATGCTTATACCGTAAAAAAGGGAGAGCCTATCCCTTTTAATTTGATAGAAATCGACAAGTTAGATGAGATTACATACAATCAAGATAAAAACTATTTTCAAATTCATCATCCTGGTGATTATTATATCTCTTATCAAATGAAAACAGAAAAAAGATATCGTATTGATGTCAAAGGTGAGATTTCTTACTTTGAAGCTGATATTTTTCCCGTGGAAAAAATGAGCCATGGGAGTGGTATCATTACTGCTGTTCGTGAAAATATGATATTTTATTTAACATGTGATCAACATGATATTTTGTTTCAAACAGGAAAACAAGCCACTGTTACAATCTTTAAAGTGAGATAATATGTTATTACGACTATTTGGTATATTAATTGGTTTTGGACTTACTGTAATTGGTAGTGTATATTTAATTGCATATTTAAATTTGTTTTCATTGGGGTATAATTTCAGTGATTATGTTCATTTTATATGTGGACAGTTAGAATGTATTTATTTTATTTTAGGTATTCTAATTATGTTACTTTCAATTTATTTACCAGGAGGCAAAAAAGATGAACTATGTATATGACGTTTTATTAAATTTTCAGGATTATGCATATGAGTTTTATGAATGGAATATCGATGATGAAATTACACATGTTAGAAAAGTACCAATGGTACGTATTTCCACAGAACAATTAGAAAAATTAAATAATTATCGTTGTCAAATCGCACAGTCGTTTGTAAAAAAGATAGAGAATAAAGCGGAAGAATTTACCAATCGCAGTGTTGAAAAAATTGCTTATCTCTTTCTAGCAGCCGATACGAAAAGTGTGACTGCTTGTCTATTAAATCAAAAAGGAATTGTCGTAAAAAAGAGTAAATTATTAGTTGATGAAGAGGAAGAAGTTTTAATTATGAGTAAGACAATTCCTTTTACTAGTTTTGAAATACGTAAATTAAGAAAACAAAAAGCAAAAGAGTTTGAAACAAGATATGATCAGAATATGAAGAAACGATTAAAACAAGAAATTTATAAGTTAAATCAACAAAATGTAGAGAAGTTAAAATATTTATACTATGAATGTTTTAATGAAAAAGAAGAAGATCCGAAAAAGATTATTCAGAAGTTTTATACAGAGTTAAATCGTCATTATCAAGATATCTCTAAGAAATTGTTTATGGGGTTAGATTTATTAAAAGTAAATTATTAGTGTTTGACAATTTAAAAAAACATGATATAATGAAACCATTAACAACCGAGAAGTGGAGAAGTATAAAAGAATTCTGTTTACTAGAAAGCTGGAACGATGGAAGCCGGCAAATAAGAGCTTTTAGAATAACACCATGGAGTTGGGTATCTGAAAGATAGTAGGATATCACGTGAACCTGCGTTATGAGGTAAGAGATCAAGGCTACTTGAAAATAGGGTGGTACCGTGCGTTTGCGCCCCTATATCAAGTGCCTTTTATTTTTTTAGGAGGAAAAATATGGATGTAAAAGAATTATATCAAAAATTAGAAACACTCATGGATCAAGAAGTAACTTTAGAGGGATGGATTCGTAATCATCGTAAACAAAAAGAATTTGGATTTATCGACTTTTATGATGGTACTTGTTTTGAATCTGTTCAATTGATTTACGATAATCAATTAGCTGATTTTGATGAGATTCAAAAGTTACGTGTTGGTAGTGCGATTCGAGTAGAGGGAATTGTAAAAGAATCTCCTGCCAAAGGACAAAAATTTGAAGTACATGTAAAAGCACTTACTTTGTTAGGGGATAGTGCGGAAGATTTTCCAATTCAACCAAAAAGACATACGAGAGAGTTTTTACGTGAAGTTTCTTATTTACGTCCTCGTACTAAGTTATTCCAAGCAGTATATCGTGTTCGCAGTATAGCTGCTATGGCAATTCACACTTATTTTCAAGACCGTGGATATATTTATTTCCATGCCCCATTAATTACAGCTAACGATGGGGAAGGGGCTGGAGAAATGTTTAAATTAACAACATTACCACTTGAAAATATTCCAAAAACAGAAGATGGTAGTGTCGATTATAAAAAAGATTTCTTTGGTAAAAAAGTAGGACTGACAGTAACTGGACAATTAGAAGCAGAAGCATTTGCAATGGCATATAAACGTGTTTATACATTTGGACCAACATTCCGTGCTGAAGTATCTCATACGAAAACACATGCCTCTGAATTTTGGATGATTGAACCAGAGATTGCTTTCTGTGATTTAGATCAGTTAATGGATATTGAAGAAGACATGTTGAAATATGTGATTTCTTACTGTTTAGAACATGCGAAGAGTGAATTTGATTTCTTTGATCAATTTGTCGAAAAAGGAATAAAGGAAAAGTTACAAGCTGTATTAGATAGTAAATTTGTTCGTGTTTCTCATGATGAAGTGATTCGTATTTTAAAAGAAGCTCCTGTAAAGTTTGAAAACGAACCAAGAGAAGGAGAAGATTTAGCAACTGAACACGAAAAATATTTAACAGAAGTATATTATAAAGCACCTGTTTTCATTACAGATTGGCCAAAGGATATTAAAGCATTCTATATGAGATTAAACGAAGATAAAAAGACAGTTGCTGCAGTTGATTTACTAGTACCAGGAGCTGGTGAGTTAATGGGTGGTAGTCAAAGAGAAGAACGTCTTTCTTACTTAACAAGTCGTATGGATGAATTAAATATGAAAACAGAAGGTTTAGAATGGTACTTAAACTTAAGAAAATATGGAGGATGTGTTCACTCTGGATTCGGTATGGGATTTGAACGTCTATTAATTTATTTAACTGGAGTAGAAAATATCAGAGATGTTTTACCATTCCCTAGAACTCCAGGAAACTGTGAATTTTAAAAGAGAGTTACTCTCTTTTTTTGTATATTCATGACAAATATTACCATAATAAAAATGAGGTGAATATATGAGAAAAATATTATTAGTTGGTCTTTCTATTCTCTTTTTTGTAACAGGTTGTTCTTATGAGGGGACGATGTTAAATACACCAACCAAAAAAGTAGAAATGTTTTTTTCTAATTATCAAACACTAAATCAAGATGTTATGGATGATTTAGATAAAGTCGTTGATGAAGAAGAAAGATTTAATACCAAACAAAGAGAGACATATCGTGAACTCATGAAGAAACATTATCAAGCAATTCAATATGATGTAAAAGATGAACGTATCAATGGGGATGAAGCAGAAGTACGTACAGAAATTGAAGTGATTGATTATTCTAAAATATTAAAAAATACAGACCGTTACTTACAAGAACATCGTGATGAGTTCTTAGATGAAAAAGGACAATACGATGAGACAAAATATATGGATTATCGATTAGAACAATTAAAAGAGGCAAAAGAAACAGTCAAATACGATATGACATTTCACCTAACGAAAAAGGATAAAGAATGGCAAATGGATCCTTTAACAACAGAACAAGAACAAAAAATTCATGGTATGTATAATTACTCATAAAAGCATATTTTTCTTTCATATGCTTTTTTATTTTCGCATACCTTTTATTAGGTGAGAGTATGAAGAAATTAGGAATATTATTGTTAACAACCATTTTTTTACTACCAAGCTCTGTACAAGCTATTGGGACGAGTGCAACTTCTAGTATTTTAATGGATATGGATTCTGGAAGAATTATATATGAAAATAATATTCATGAAGTACGTAGTGTGGCAAGTATTTCTAAAATTATGACAGCAACATTAGCAATAGAAAGTGGAAAATTAGATAAAACGGTCAAAGTAAATGATGTTGTATTAGAAGCTTATGGTTCTGGTATTTATATTAAACCAGGAGAAAAATTAACACTCAGAGATTTAGTTTATGGATTAATGTTACGTAGTGGAAATGATGCGGCTTTGATGATTGCTGATTATGTTGGTGGAAGTGTTTCTAAGTTCGTAGAGAAAATGAATCAAAAAGCAGCGAAAATTGGGATGAAAAACACTACATTCAACAACCCTAGTGGATTGGATGAAGAAGATGAAATAGGGAATTTTTCCACTGCTTATGACATGGCAATACTAACTAGTTATGCGATGAAAAATAAAGAGTATCGAAAGATTGTTAGTACTAAAAAGTATACATTAAAAACAAATAAAAACACTTATGTTTGGTATAACAAAAATAAATTACTTACCAATTACGAATATACAACGGGTGGAAAAACAGGATTTACTAAAAAAGCAAGACGTACCTTAGTTTCTACAGCAAGTAAAGATCAGTTAAATTTAGTCGTTGTTACATTAAATGATGGAAATGATTTTCAAGATCATGAAAATTTACATGAATATGGTTTTTCCAATTATAAAAAGTATCGTTTATTAAAAAAAGGAACAGTAAAAATAGAAAATGAAAAATATTATAAAAATGAGACATTGTATGTAAAAAATAATATTGATTACCCACTTCGTGAAGATGAAAAACAGAGTGTAAAATTATCGTTTCAATTAGAAAATAAAAAACAGTTAAAAGATAATGGAAAAGTAGGAGAAGTACATGTAAAAGTAGGGGATGAAGTAGTATTAAAAGAGCCAATTTATGTAAAAAAAGAAAAAGTTAAGAAAAAAGGATTCTTTCATCTATGGTAAATAAAATATGGGCTCTTTTTTTCATTATTGGAATTATTGTGAGTGTGATAACAGGGAAGTTAGAGGGGTTAAATGAAGTATTACTTAGTAGTGCGAAAGAGTCTTTAGATATGATATTGAAGTTATTTCCTATTATGGCTTTGTGGTTGGGAATTACTAAGATTGCTTCTGTATCTGGTTTGTTAAATAAAATGTCACGTATGATTAGTCCTGTATTAGGAAAATTATTTCCAGAGATACCGAAAGGTCATGCTTCTCTTAGTTTGATTACTTCCAATGTGATTGCTAATTTTTTTGGACTAGGAAATGCTGCTACTCCTTTTGGATTAAAAGCGATGCAGAAACTACAAGAAATTAATCCCAAAAAAGATACTGCAAGTCGTAGTATGATTACTTTTCTCGTATTAAATACAAGTGGATTAACACTCATTCCAACGACGATTATCTCGTTAAGAATGATGTATGATAGTAAAAATCCAACGGAAATTGTACTAGGATGTATTCTAGCAACCACTTGTTCTACCATAGCTGGTATGTGTATGGATCGTTTTTTAGCAAACCGACATAGGAGGCGTTCATGATTCAACTTGTTTCTAATTTAATTATTCCTGCTTTTGTTCTTGGAGTTATTCTCTATGGTGTATTTAAAAAAGTAGATGTATATGATACATTTGTCGATGGTGCTAAAGAATCTTTTGATATGGCATTGACTATGTTTCCTTCATTACTCGCCATGATTGTCGGTGTCAATGTATTTATGAAAAGTGGTGCGATTGAATTTGTCTTTCAGTTATTAAAACCGGTTTTTGAATTTTTACATTTTCCTTTAGAAGTATTTCCGATGGCAGTGATGCGACCAATTAGTGGTACTGCTAGTTTAGCTATGTTAAATCAAATCTTTGAAAACTATGGACCAGATAGTTTCCTAGGTCGTTTAGCGTCTATTATTCAGGGCTCTACAGATACGACATTCTATGTCATTACTCTCTATTTTGGAGTAATTGGTATTAAAAAAATTCGCTATGCATTATGGGCGGGATTATTTGCTGATTTAGCTGGTATTCTCGCTAGTTTATTTCTCGTTGGAATTTTATTTCATTAGTTGTCAATTTATATAATTTATGTTATTATCGTGTTTAGTAAATGTGGTGATGAGATGGAAAGATTACAAAAAGTGATAGCCAATGCTGGTTATTGTAGTAGAAGAAAAGCGGAAGAAGAAATTAAAAAAGGACATGTTACAGTCAATGGTAAAATTGTTGTTGAACTAGGAACGAAAGTAGATAGTACAGATGTCGTAGAGATTAATGGTACAGTCATTAGAAAAGAAGAAAAAAAAGAATACATTTTATTTTATAAACCAAGAGAAGTTATTACAACGGTACATGATGATAAAGGAAGAACAACTGTATTAGATTATATTGATACACCGGCTCGTATTTATCCAGTAGGAAGATTAGATTATGATACTACAGGATTATTACTTCTTACCAATGATGGAGAACTTGCTAATTTATTAATGCATCCAAAAACAGAAATTGAAAAAGTATATGTAGCCAAGGTAAAAGGAATTTTAAGTGCTCCAGAAATTAATAAATTAAAAAATGGAGTAGTGATAGATGGTAGAAAAACATCTCGTGCGAAAGTAAAAGTAAGAAAAATTGATAAAAAAGCTGGTACAAGTATTGTTGAAATTACAATTCACGAAGGAAGAAATCACCAAGTGAAAAAAATGTTTGAACATGTTGGACATGAAGTATTAAAATTAAAAAGAGAACGTTTTGCCTTTTTAGATTTAAAAGGATTACACTCTGGAGAATACCGTTATTTATCAATTAAAGAAGTAAAAAAATTATATGCTTTAGTTAGCCATAAATAAAAAATGATCGTACAGATCATTTTTTTTGTAACAACTCACTTTTTATGTCAAATAAAAAAATGAATATCTTATTCATTTTCTTCTGATTCTTCTTGAATTGCTCCAACTGGACAAAGATCGATGGCTTCTTTTGCTTCTTCTAATTGTTCTTCTGTTAAGTTTTCTTTTTCTTTCGCAAGTCCATTGTCATCCATTTCAAAACACTCTGGATAACTACCAAAACAAGCTCCACAACCAATACATATATTTTGATTTACTTTTACTTTTTCCATTTTATCACCCAGTTCATTATACAAAAATACCGGGAAAAATACAAGGAAATGGTTTCAAAAAAAGTCGAATTATGTTATGATAATAATACGAGGTGATGTAGATATGGCAAGTCGTATGGATAGATACCGTAATCAAGAAGTAGAGCCAACTGGTATGCGTACGAAAAGAAATGAACATTTATATGCCAGAGTAGAAGCACCTCTAGAATATTCTAGTGTCGAAGGTGTGGCTAGGATTGATAATACAAGTTCTGTTGATATTAATAAGATTAAAGAATTATTAATGAGAGAAGAAGAACCAAAGAAAAGAGTCCATCCTATCATAGAAGAACAAGATGATCTTGATGAAACGGGAGAAATCGCAACGTTCCAAGATTTGGATGAGAAGAATTACGATATTAGAGATATTTTAAATAAAGCCAAAGGGGAAAGAGAAGAAGACGATGATGATCGTTATCGCTCTTTACAAGATACTGGATATGATATTTTAAAAAATATTAAAATTCAAAACCAAGAACCAGAAATTAATGAGAAAGAATTAAAACAAGTGGGAGATACAACTCTTAGTTTATCTATGTTAGATAGTTTACGTGAAGATGGTGAAGACGAAGAATCGAAAACGATTCAAGATTTACTAGCTTCAGAAAAAGAATCATTGAATCAAGAAGACGATGATGATTTTGAAGAAGAAAGAACATTGGATAATTCTTTCTTTACGTCTAGTTTGAATTTTAGTGATGAAGATTTTAACGAATTAAGTGATGAGTTAGATGAACCAAAGAAAAAAGGAAATTTATTTGTGAAAGCTATTTTATTCTTAGTTATGGTAGCTCTTACGACGGCAGCGATTTTCTTTTTAGCAAATTATTTAAAATAAAACGTTTTCTATTCTGTAGAAAACGTTTTTTGTTGTCTTTTCTTCATCGTTATCAATCGTAAATAAGTAATACTTGGTATGACGAGAAAGAAAAGAACTAGGAAAAGAGGAAAATAGTTGGTTAAGAAATAGAGTCCTTCGGTATTATTTGGGAATATAATCGTACTTAGGAAAGTAATGATAATACATGCCAGTATTTGTATTAACATAAATATGTTTTCTTTTTTTATTTGGAAAGTTCTTTTAATACCTTCAGTGACAAAGAAAAGACAGAAAGTTATAGAAATAAAGAAGTCAAAGATCCAACGAAAGGCAAGTGTACTTTCCATTCTTTCTAAGACACCAATAATACTGACGCGTTTTAATATATGGAATTCAGGGTATTGATAGATTAAAGTCATTTTAATACCAAATACTGCAATGGTGAAAAATAAAGCTGAGAAAGTAAATAAATGAATGAGAAAATATCCAATTTTCCAAGATGTTTTCCAATTCTTCTTATCCCGTTCTGCAATCTGATTTTTTGGTATGATTGTAATTAGAAATAAAATCAGAGTACAATAAGCAAAGTAGTGAAAACTAGAGTTTAAAACCGTAGAGACTGGGGTTGTAAACAATGGTCTAAAGTTATACCAATGGACTTGTCCCATTAAACCAAATATACTAATAAAGTATAAAATAAGAGAGAAGATAATTAAAATTAATGAAACTCTAGCAATTCCTTTCAATCTTCTAATCAGTAGATAGAAAATAGGAATGATAAAAATAATGGCGATAAATAAAGTAGGAGTTTGATATAAATATTGAGAAGCAATAAAGATAATTAAATTCCAAAAGACGATTGTACCTAATAGAAAGACAAAGGCAATGAGTAGGATGTTGATTATCTTTCCTGCTTTTTTACCAAAAGCATGTATATTTAATTCAATGATACTGAAATTGGGATTATAATTCATCAGATATTGGTAGAGTAGAAAAGGAATTATACCAAGTAAAGCTCCGATGAAAAGACCAAATATACTATCTTGTTTAGCTATTTGAACTAACATTTCCATAGCTAAACCCATAAAACAAGAACGAATGAGAAAATAAGATATAATGGATACTTGTTCTTTACTTAGTTGTTTTTCCATACATTTCCCTCCTAATTGTCTGTTCTAAAGATCCTTTTGTTTCTAAATCGATATCAACATTGACATTGATTTTTACTTTTGAATATTCTTCTTGATCCCATTTTAATTCTATATTTGAAAAGTATTTTGGATATTTCTGATAGAACAGATTTCCAAATCCAAAGATATCGCTTTGAAATTCGTTTTGTGTTATATGAATCGTGTGAAAAATTTGTTGTTTCATTTTCTGTTCTAATTGTTGTTTGATTTCAGAAATGGTATTAGGATCACTTAAATTGGCATTGGTGTTAATTTCATTAATCGCAGCTTTTGCTTGTAAAGAGACATCGATGATTGGTTGATTTTGTTCTAATGTTGCTTTTCGTTTTATTTTAAAATTAGATAAGTGAAATACAATTTGATTGTCTTGATATTTGACATTTTCTAATGAATAAGCAGTCCTACGATTTAAGATATTAATCATTCGACTTTCATCTGCACTGACATATCCTACTAATTTCGTATTACGGAAGATAGCAAGTGTTCCTAGTTGTAGTTTGGTTTCTGGATTGGTACTTTCTAAGTTTTGTTGTTTTTCTCCTTCTTTGACACTTCCTGATATTTTAATGGTAGGAAGTGTTGGATTAATTCCTGGTGTTAACATAGAAGCAATAAACTCACTGTATGTTAAATCGGTAGAGATTCCTTGATAAGTAGAAGTATTTTTTAAATTCATAGAGACATTTTGTGATGGGTAAGATTCTAATGGTGAAGTAATTTTTAATACATCTACTGCTTTCGCATCTCTTGCAATTACAATATAGAAATTCTTTCTACTTTCTGGACTACGAATGAGGATATCAGATATTTTCGCAATTTCCTTTTCAGCAATATTCTCATCGATTACGACAACTGCTAGATGTCCTATGTATAATTGTTTTGGACTCTCTAAATCGATATTATAAAAAGCTTCCATAACGGAATTACCATGTCCTTCATAGACAATGGTTTGACTCTGTCCTTCTTTACTGCTTGCTTCTTGTTTTTTTGAGTTAGCAACTAATACGCCAATGACATATTGATTGTCTTTTTTATCAATACTAAGACCGGTTACAATGGCTAAATTTTCTAATTCATGGTAGTTATAACACCCAGTTAATAGTAGGGCAAAAAGACTAAAAAAGAGAATTAGAAGACATTTCTTTTTCATTTTTTCACCCCCCAATTTAATCTTTTTTTATTTTTAGAAGATAAGTAACGTGGTCTTTCTTTAATTTTAGATTTTTGTTTTAATAATAAAGCATCATTTTGTTCTTTTAAATAGAACGGCGCAAAAGGTGTTAGATAAGGAATGCCAAATGTTTCTAATGTCGAAAGATGGGTAATTAACATAATACTTGCGATAACGACACCAATCATGCCACAAATAGAAGCAAAGAAGATAAAGATAAGACGCCACCAACGAAGGGCATTGACCATATCGATATCGGTAAATAATAGGCCTGCTACAGATGTCATGGCGACGATGATGACGACAAAGGGACTGACAATTCCTGCATTGACTGCTGCATCACCAAGTACGAGTCCTCCTACAACACTAATGGCTGTTCCCATTTTAGAGGGCATTCTAAGATCGCACTCCCGTAATAATTCAAAGGTAATACCGAGCATGATGATTTCAAAAGCAGTTGGGAAGGGGACACCTTCTCTTTGAATCGCGACACTAATAAATAACTTATCAGGTATCATCTCAGGATTGTAGGTCATAATCGCCACATAAGCAGCTGGTACAAGTAGTGTAACCAAGAAGCCGAGAATTCGTAAAAAACGGGAAAAATTGACGTTATATGACTTTTGATAGTAATCCCCTGGGGTATGGATAAAATCGATGAATAGGGTAGGAAAAATGAGTACAAATGGTGTATTTTCGACGAGGATTACAATCTTTCCCTCCAATAGAAAACCACAGACAAAATCAGGTCTTTCCGTACTCATAATTTTTGGAAAAACAGATTTTTGAGGGTTTAAAAAACTACGTAAATTTCCACTATCTAAAACCCCATCAATATCAATTTCTTGTAATCGTTTTTTTAATTGTTCTACTCGTTTTTGATCAGCAACATCACTTAAATAAGCTAAATTAATTTTTGTCTTCGTTCTACGACCGACAAATAACTCTTCAAAATATAAGTTTGGATCTTTAATTCGTTTACGAATCAGTCCCTGATTGACCACAATATTTTCCGTAAAACTATCTTTTGGACCACGCAGTGAAGTTTCTGTATTCGATTCTTGAATACCTCTATCTAAAGTACTTTTTGTTTCTACGACAATGGCTTTGCTTTCTCCTTCGACAAAGATTGCGGTAAAACCATTTACTAAGTGATAAAAGAGATCTTGATAAGTTGTTACTTCTTTAATTGTTCCATTGTATAGATGATTGTATAACTCTTGAAATACTTGTTTTCCATTCACCGTACTAGATTCCATAATCTCCATAATACTGTGAATTAAAATATCACTAATCTTATCATCACTACTTACACTCTGTAAGAATAAAATACCAATTTGACATTGATCTTGTATAATTTTTCTAGTTTTTATATCACTACTTTTGCCATTCATTTTTTGAACAGTCAAAAATACTTTATCAATACTTTTTTCTATCTTTTTCATATTATCCCTCAATTTTATTGTGACCAAAAATAAAGAAAATATTTGGAAATTTCAAAAAAAGAAGAGAATACATGATACAATGAATATGAGGGATGTGTATGGAATTTCAAGTAGAAATTGTAAGATTAGACGATCAAGGTAGAGGAATTGGTTATATCGATGGGAAAATTGTATTTGTCGAAAATGCTCTACCACAAGAAGTAGTACGTGTTTTCATTACGAAAGAAAAAAAGAAATTTTATGAAGCTAAACTCATAGAGAGACTTGTTACAAGTCCTGATCGTGTTACAGCAAATTGTCCGTATTATGATACTTGTGGTGGTTGTAACTTAATGCATTTAAATTATCATAAGCAGTTAGAATATAAAAAACAAAAAGGAATCCAAATATTAAAGAAATTTGCTGGTATTGAGATAGAAGATGCAGATATGATTGATAGTGATGAGTTTTATTATCGAAATAAAGTAGTGTTTCATGTTGAAGATGGTAAAATGGGATATTATCAAAAGGAAAGTCACCATTTTGTTGAAATTGATACGTGTCTGTTATTACATCCAAAAATCAATCAGTTATTAACAGAATTAAAAGGAGCTCGTTTTTTAAATTCTGTGAAAAACATGATGATTCGTACATTTCAAGATGGATTAGAAACACAAATCGTATTTTATCCACAGGAAAACTTGAATCAAGAAGAGATTATCCACAGGATAAAGCATTTGGTAACTTCAATTTATGTGGATCACACATGTATTTATGGGAATGACGAAATATTAGAAAAAATTGGGGATAGGAATTATTTGGTAAGACCAGAGTCTTTCTTTCAAGTAAATACGAAAACGACACAAAAGTTATACGATCAAGTGAAAGAGAAATTGGAACCTAGTAAGGATGATACGGTCTTAGATCTTTATTGTGGAGCTGGAACGATTGGACTTTACATTGCTCCATATGTCAAGAATGTGTATGGTGTAGAGATTGTAAAAGAAGCCATTATGAGTGCGAAAAAGAATCAAGAAATCAATCGTACTAAGAATATAGAATTCTATGTGGGTGATACCAAAACCATCTTAGAAAAATTCCATTTACAGGCTAATAAAGTCATCGTCGATCCACCACGTAGTGGACTAGATCAAAAGACCAAGGAATATCTTCTAAAACTACAACCCCAACGAATTGTCTATGTCTCTTGTAATCCCATCACACTGGCTCGTGATATCAAAGATTTAGGATCCAAATATCAATTTGAGACAGTTACATTCGTCGACATGTTTCCTAATACCGATCATATTGAAAGTGTCTGCTTATTAAAACTGATATAAAAGTGATAGGAGTGATAACATGATGAAAGAAGCATTAATACTTTTTTCCGGTGGAAAAGATTCCTTTTTATCAACTTTAATGATGTTAGATCAAGGGTATAAAGTAAATCTAGTTACATTTGATAATGGTCATGAATTAAATATAAAAAATGTATTAGTAGGAGCTAAAAAAATTCAGAAAAAATATGGCTCTGATAAAGTGAAAATTATTGGCATAAAAAAAATAGATGCGATATTTAGAGAATTTATTTGCTCATTTTATAATTATGATATAGAGTATATTCAAAAAGAATTTGGTAACATAACGATTTCGCAATTTCATTGTCTATCATGTCGTTTAGCAATGTATGTTTTGGGAATTATTATTTGTTTACAAAAGAATATCCATTGCGTAGTAGATGGGGCTAGAGAAAGTCAATTATTTGCTATTGAACAAGAAAAAATGATAAAACAATTTCAACAGTTATTTCAAAAATATGATTTAGAAATTGTATTTCCACTGTTATATGAGAAAGATGATTATTCTATCAAGAATCAAATATTAGCGCATGGTTTTGTACCCAAAATGAACGAAGGACAGTGCTTACTGGGAATGCCAATTTTACAACATTCTATGAATGATTCTATTATCGAAGGATGCTTCAACGTCTATCAGAAAGAACTTTATCCAAAAATAGAAAAGATCATTGAAAGATATAAAAATATTGTATTTGAGGAGAAATATTTATAATGGATTATAGAAGTAAGAAATTTGTATTTATCCCATTTTGCTTGATTGCTCAAGCATATCAAGCACAGGGAATCGTAAAATACGAATGGAAAAGTTCGATTAGACCGTTCATCGATGTACTTTTAGACCACGATATCAATATCATTCAAATGCCTTGTGCCGAAGCACAATTTCACAATAGTTTAATTCGAGCACCAAAAGGAATTACCAAATATGACACGATAGAATTTAATCAACATTGTGAAAATCTAGCCAATCAAGTTGCCAAACAAATCAGAGATTTAATCTCATCAGACTACGAAGTAGTTGCGATATTAGGCATAGAACAATCGCCATCTTGTTGTGTTAATTATATATATACCAATAAAGGAATGGAAAAACGAAAAGGATTGTTTATGCAAAAGCTATATGAAAAGATAGAAGATTTAAATATTCCTATCATTGGAATCAATCGAAAATATATCAATAAATCGTTAAACGAATTAAAAAAAGTACTAGAATCATAAGATGATTGAATACATATAATGTATTGGTGATAATATGTATCAGTTAAAAGATGCGATTTATGCAGCTTCTGTACTAGGTGTTAACTTTGACAAATATACTCCGGAAGAATTTTTAGACGGAATTAATATTGAATTAGAACATGGTACCGTAAGTCCTAAAACAAATGTGACCAATGATAATTTGATTACAACTGCCAAAATTGCCCTTGCTCATTTAAATGAATTTCCTAACTATTATAATCCAGAGTATGGATTAAGACAGTTTGAAAAATTGTTACAATCAAAACTATAAATCATAGATGTAGATAGATTTTATCTACATTTTTTGTATTCTATTTTATAAATATGATAAAATGAAGAAAAGGAAGGATGATAACATGATACAGTTTATTGAATATCCAAAGTGTTCAACTTGTAAAAAAGCAAAAACATGGTTAGAAGAACATCACATAGAATTTCATGATCGTGATATCACAACAGAAACACCGACAAAAGAAGAATTAAAAACATATTTAAAAATAAGTCAATATCCAATTAAAAAATTTTTTAATACCAGTGGAAATTTATACAAAGAATTTGCTCTAAAAGATAAATTAGACACCATGAGTGAAGACGAAAAACTAGAATTATTAAGTCAACATGGTATGTTAATCAAAAGACCACTTGTTGTGTCCGATTCATTCATCTTAGTCGGCTTTCGTGAAAAAGAATGGAACGAGTTATTATGCGAAAAGAATATGTTGTAAAAGAAGTTTGTATTTTAAAAGATTTTTTAGAGAAGAATATGACAGATATCTCAAAGCATAAGAGAAAATCATTGCTTACTAATGGTGTCATAGAAGTAAATGGAAAAGTACAAACTAAGTATAATTATCCTCTCAAAGTAGGAGATAAAATTACTTTTAGAGAAAAAGAAATCCCGACTTCTTTGAATATTCTTTATGAAGATGATGATATCATTGTAGTTGATAAACCATCTGGAGTATTAACCGTTGGAACGGATAAACACGAAGACAATACACTATACCGAGAAGTATCTTACTATGTCAAACAAAAGAAAGTATCAAACCGTATTTTTATTGTTCATCGTTTAGATAAAGATACTTCGGGCATAATTTTATTTTGTAAAAACCAGAAATTAAAACGAATGTTTCAAGATCATTGGAATGAATTAGTATTAAAAAGAGAATATGTGGGAATTACAGAAGGAGTACCAAAACAAAAGAAAGGTACTGTTATTCAGTATTTAAAAGAAAATGAACAGTTTATGGTATATGCGACAAGTTCGAAAGAAGGAAAAAAAGCAATTACCAATTATGAAGTAATAGAAGAGAATGGAAGGTATGCTTATGTTCGTTTTCAACTAGAAACAGGTCGTAAAAATCAAATTCGTGTCGCATGTAAGAGTTTAGGTTGTCCTTTAGTAGGAGATAAAAAATATGGAGCTAAAACCAATCCTATGCATCGCTTATTACTTCATGCTTCTATGTTTGCTTGTATTCATCCTGTTACTCACAAAAAATTACAATTTTCTAGTAAAATACCAAAAAATTTTCAAAAATTGACAAAATAGGAATTGACAACAGTTAACAACATGTGTATAATGTCGATTAGTTAAGCAGTAGTATCATCACTACTGCTTTTTTATTTATGAAGGAGAGATGTGTGATGAATGAGTTATTAGTAGCTTATGCGAAATGTATTCAACAGGCAATTGATTCTTTAGAAAGGCAACGCGCAATGTTTCGTGCAACGAACAGAAAACCAACACCAGAAGAAGAAGCTTCTATGAAATTGTTAAATGAGAGAATCATGAGAGGGTACAAGAATATCGAAGATTATATTCAAGATTGTGCCAATGGTTTTTTAGATAAGAGATAATTCTGTCGATAAAAGATGTTTCTTTTTTCACACTTTTGGTTTAAAAAGACAAAATATTTTCCATGATAGACATAGAATGGATGTGAAAGGAGATTCTATGTTTGGAAATTTTGAAGAAGATACAAGAAAAATATTAGTACAAGCCAAAGCAGAAATGAAAAATTTAAGACATCCTTATGTCGGTAGTGAACATCTTTTACTGGCGATATTACATGATAAAAATGTAATCAGTGATAAATTAAAGAGTTATCAAGTTACTTATGAAACTGTAAAAGAAGAAATCATAAAAGTAGTAGGGGTTGGTAGCAAAGAAAGTGAGTGGTTTTTATATACACCACTTTTAAAGCGTGTCTTAGAACAAGCCGTAGTTGATAGTAAAGAAAATAATCAAGGAATTGTAACCGTAGAACACTTATTTTCTAGTTTATTAGAAGAAGGGGAAGGGGTAGCAATTCGTATTTTAATTGGTATGGATGTCGATATTGATGACTTATATCAAGAGTTTTCTTATAAATTAAATCAAATGCATAAAAAGAGTAACCATAAGAAATTATTATTAGAAGAATTCGGAATGGATTTAAATAAAAAAGCAGAAAATAAACAGTTAGATCCTGTCATTGGTAGGGAACAAGAAATACGTCGAGTTATGGAAATATTGACGAGAAAGAAGAAAAATAATCCCATTTTAGTAGGCCTTGCTGGAGTAGGAAAAACAGCGATTGTAGAAGAATTAAGTAGTCGTATTGTCAGAGGAGAAGTTCCCATTTCTTTAAAAAATAAACGAATTATTAGTGTTGATATGGCTACATTAGTAGCAGGAACAAAGTATCGTGGAGAATTCGAAGAAAGAATGCGTAAGATTTTAAAAGAGATAGAAGAAAACGATGATATTATCTTATTTATCGATGAAATTCATACGTTAGTAGGAGCAGGTGGTGCCGAAGGAGCAATTGATGCTTCTAATATATTAAAACCAGCCTTGGCTCGTGGGACACTTCATTTAATTGGTGCAACAACGATGGAAGAATATAAGAAATTTATCGAAAGTGATAGTGCACTAGAAAGAAGATTTCAAAAAGTATATGTAGAAGAACCAAGTGTGGAAGAAACAATTCATATTTTAACCAAGATTAAACCAATTTATGAGAAATACCACTGTGTCACCTTACCTGATACATGTATTCGTGATATCGTAAAGTTATCGAGAGAATATATCTATGATAGATATGAACCAGATAAGTCGATTGATATCTTGGATGAAGTATGTGCTAGAGTGAAGTTAAAAGAGAGTAAAGAATTAAAGAAATATAATGAAATGCATAAGAAGTTACAAAAAATTATCGAGGATAAAAAAGAAGCGATTGTAAGTCAAGATTTTAAAAGGGCTTCTAAGTTAAAGTCTAAAGAGAATGAGATTATGAATGATTTGAATACGTTAGAGTTATCTCTTTATAAAAAAGAGAAGAAGACGGTGACAAAAGAGGATTTAGCGGAAGTTATCCATCATAAAACGAAGATTCCTGTCTATGAGATTTTGAAAGAAAATAAGAAGATGATTGAACATATTGAGAGTACCCTTTCAAACCGTATTTTAGGGGAAGAAGAGGCAATTCAATCATTGATTCATATTGCGAAAAAGATTAAGCTAGGGTTTGCTGAAAATAAGAAGTCATATTCTATTTTGTTTTGTGGTTCGACAGGAGTTGGGAAGACATGTTTAGCTCGTACATTTGGAGAATTATTGGTGGGAAAAGAAAATGTGATAAAGCTTGATATGAGTGAGTATAGTGAGTCCCATAGTGTTTCTAAATTAGTAGGAGCACCTCCTGGATATGTGGGATATCAAGATCAGAAGAATGTCTTTGAAGAGATTCGTAATCATCCTCATTCTGTATTGATTTTAGACGAGATTGAGAAAGCGCATCCAGATGTATTAAATCTGTTTTTACAAATTTTAGAAGACCATCAGATTAAAGATTCTCGTGGGCGTGTGATTCGATTTGACCATACGATGATTTTAATGACTTCTAACATTGGTTTTCATGAAACTCATGTAGGATTTCATGGTGAGACAAAACAAACGATACAGACCCGTTTAAAAGAGTATTTTCAGATGCCATTTTTAAATCGTATCGATGATGTTGTCTTATTTCAACCATTAAGTGAGGAAGTAATGAGAACATTAATCAAGAAACAACTACAAAATTTAAAAGAAAAATATCAGAAGCAAAATATTCAAATTGAATTTACAGATGATTTAGAAGACCATATTCTAAAGAAATCAGAGTATGAAGAATATGGAGCTAGAAGATTAGAAAAAATTGTCAATGACTTATGTGAAAATCAAATCATCGATGAAATTTTAAATGAGAAAACAGAAATCACATTAAAAATTTAAGATAAGAGAATCATTTTAAAATTGATAGATTTGTAGATAGTAGGAGAGTATTATGAGAGATGTATTTGAAAATTATTTAAAAAATGGGTTATCTGAATATGATTCTAAATATTTAACAACATATCAATATGTTATGTTATTATCTAAAAATAATCATATTACTCCATACTTTGCGAATGATGATTATATTTATTTTATTGAATATCCAATATCTGGTAAAAAGTATCATGGACCATCAGAAGTATTAGAAAGTGAGATGTCACTTTGTGGTAGTGAAGCTGGAATCATATATGAAAATATAGATGGACAGTTTCAAACCATTGCTTTTATTGATTTAAAGGAAAAGAATCAGAATTGTAGAAAGTAAATATATTTTAAGATTATTAACGAAAGTAAAAAGTTAATAATCTTTTTATTTTTATAAAAAGTAATATAAAATAATAGTTGAAGTTTGAAAACAGAAAATAGAAATTGCACGAAAAATTCAAAAAATCATTGCACAAATTTCTGAACATGATATAATAAGATTTAAGGTGATTATATGGAAACAGTAAACTATCAAGATTCGATTGTTGAAGTATTTGATAAAAGATTGAAGCCAGGAGTAGGAAAACTTTTACCAGATGAATTTACTAACGAACAAAAAAACGATCGTATCGAGGCAATGAGAGATTTTATTACCACATTGACATATGATTACAACGAGAAAGATGAAGTCGCTTATGATGAGACAAAGCATGTTTTTAAAGTACCAAGTAGTTTAAAAGTAAATCCTGAGAGTGATAACTTTGATTTACAACACGATTTGGTACAATTAACATTAACATCTATTTGTCCAGTGAGAGATCATGAGATGGCACCTTATATGACTTTATATGCAGATACACTAGCAACTGTATTAGTTGGTAACACAACATTAGAAAAAAATGAACATAAATATGATCATTTCAATATGCTTGGAACGGAAGGGATTGAATTACTGACAAATATCTTCTATACGGGAAATCAAGCAAAGATGAATGAGTTTAAAAATGCACTTGCTATGAATTCTGAAAGTGTAGAGATGGAAAGTAGTAAAACAAGGAGTTAAAGTTCCTTGTTTTTTATTGGTAAAATATGTTTTCTGTGATAAAATAGAGCTGGTGATGAATTATGGATAAATTAAGAACACGTTTTGCTCCAAGTCCAACTGGATTTATGCATATTGGGAATTTAAGAAGTGCAATCTTTGAATATTTAGTAGTAAAACATCAAGGTGGAGATTTTATTTTAAGAATTGAAGATACAGACCAGACACGAAAAGTCGAAGGAGCTATAGATTTCATTTATCATACTTGTGAGTTATGTGGAATTCACTTTGATGAAGGACCAAATAATGGAGGAGAATATGGTCCATATGTACAAAGTGAACGTTTACCACTTTATAAGAAATATGCAGAGGAATTAGTAGAAAAGGGAGCCGCTTATTATTGTTTCTGTACAGAAGAGAGATTAAATAAACTACGTAAAATTGCGGAAGATGAAAAACGTGCTTTTCAATATGATGGTCATTGTAAACATTTATCAAAAGAAGAAATTGAAGCAAATTTAAAAGCAGGAGTACCATATGTTATTCGTCAGAAGATGCCTAAAGAAGGGGTTAGTACTTATGAAGATTTAGTATATGGTAAGATTAGTGTTGAAAATCGTATTTTAGAAGATCAAATCCTTTTAAAATCTGATGGATATCCTACTTATAATTTTGCTAATGTTGTGGATGATCATTTAATGAATATCAATGTAGTTGCACGTGGAAATGAATATGTGATGTCAACACCAAAATATAATCTTTTATACGATGCTTTTGGATGGGAAAGACCTACTTATATTCATTTACCTATGGTACTTGGTAGTGATGGACAAAAGTTAAGTAAACGTAATGGAGATGCTTCTTTCATGGATTTATATCATGAAGGATATTTACCAGAAGCAATTGTGAATTATTTAGCGCTCTTAGGATGGTCTCCAAATTCTAATCAAGAGATTTTTACTTTAGATGAATTAATCAAAGAGTTTGACCCAAAGAGAATTAGTAAATCACCATCGATTTACGATGAAAAGAAATTACAATGGGTAAATGCTCATTATATGAAGAAATTAGATGATGAGAAATTATTTGAAATTACAATTCCTCATTTAAAAGAGGCTTATGATTTAGAAAAGTATTCTGAAGATTGGGTAAAAGAATTGGTATTACTTTATAAAGATCATATTAGTTATGGAAAAGAGATTGTCGAAGTGACTGAGATGTTTTTTCACGATAAAGTAAATTTAAATGATGAATGTGTTGAATTTATGAAAGATGAAAGCATTCCAAATACATTAAAGGTATTTAAAGAAGAGATTGAAGCAATCGATGATTGGACTGTTGAAAATATCAAAGAAGCAATTAATCATACAAAAGAAAAAGCAAATGTGAAAGGAAAAATGTTATTTATGCCAATCCGTATTCAAGTAACTGGTGTTATGCATGGACCGGAACTTCCAAATACGATTCATTTGCTTGGTAAAGATGTTGTATTAAAAAGATTAGGAGAATAGAAATATTCTTCTTTTTTTATTCATATATTAATGTGGAGGGATATATGAATTATATTGATAGTCGTTTTAAACAACTGGTGAATCATTTAAAGAAAAAAACAAAAGAGGAAATATATGGAGATATGGTTTATCAGTATAAAAGATTAAATCAAACATTAAAGAATTCATTTGAAGATTATTTTGTAAAGTTTCCATATTGGGGAACGCTTAGCGAGAGAAAAGAAGATTTTGGTCATATGAAAGAAATTGCTGATTCTTTAAAAGATCATTTGGATGACTTTGTACATTTGTATTCTAAATTAGGAGATTATCGTTCTAAATTAGTGTTATATGGAATGATTAGTAATTGGTATCAATATGACTTTGATTATTTAAATCGTTCTATTGAGAAGAATTATGGACATTATTTTGATTTAGATTTAATTGAACCTGAGGAAGATGAACTTATCGTTGATTTAGGAGCTTATACAGGAGATACGATTTTAGATTATATCTATACTTATGGAGAAAATAGTTATAAGAAGATTTATGCGTTTGATATCACGGAAGAAAGTCTGATAAAACTAAGAGAGAATACGAGCCGTTATCCCAATATAATCGCTAAGAAGCGTTCTATTTCCGATAAGGGCGGAATTACTTATGTAAGAAAAAGTGAAGTAGATAATTCAGCAAATACAACAGTAGATTATGGAGACATGGAAGTGTTGGAAACAACATTAGATGAAGAAATAAAAGAGAAGATTACATTACTTAAAATGGATATTGAAGGGGGAGAACAAAAAGCACTAAGAGGAGCAACAGAGCATATTAAAAATGATCACCCGAAATTATTAATTTCTGTTTATCACAATGTCAGAGATATTTTTGAAATACCAAATATGATAGAACAAATAGATTCTAGTTATCAATTCTATCTTAGAAATTATGGAGGAGGCGTCTATCCAACTGAAATTGTATTGATTGCAATATAAAAAAGTCTTAAGATACTAGTACCTGTCAAGTACACACTAAATAAAAATATT
>ULTH01059015.1_pt1 | contig 47450 bp, 41 predicted proteins | sample 1957421 | NCBI WGS metagenome assembly ULTH01 (sample SAMEA4835729, study PRJEB28245) | human gut metagenome | biome: gut microbiome; material: fecal sample | place: Denmark | collected 2008 | reverse complement strand
CTTTAATATTTTTAAGAAGCATCCCATAGGTATAAAAATTAAGATGTTTCCAACGATATTTTTGAATACTACCTTATTAGTAAATAATATCTTAAACCAGTTATGAATGTAGGCTCCATCACTGAAATTATTATCATCACTAATTTTACGATCAAAGAGACAAAAATATAAAAATATTAAATAGATAATTAAGTAAAGTATTAGATATATTGGTTTTTTGGTTATTTTAAAAATATTATCTATTAGAAAAAAACACAAAACAATTGCTAATATATAGACAACTATTTCATTTCTCATTATACCACATCCCCGTGTGTTTTTCAATTTGCTTACTTTTATTATTTTAGTTTATGCTAATTTTGAATGCTCTATTAGAAAAAGCCTAAAAAGTTTATTGAATTTAAAAAAAACTTAGAATAAAATCTAAGTTTTTTGTTATTCTGTATTCTTTTTACTCCAACTACCAACCAATACTTTTTTCAGATATGGAGCGGTTGCGGAATTTTCATTTAACATTACTTCTTCTGGAGTTCCTGTTGCGACAATTTGGCCACCACCATCACCACCATTAGGACCTAAATCGATGATATAATCAGCCATTTTGATTACATCAAGATTATGTTCAATGATTACGGCTGTTGCACCAATATCAACAATTTTTTCAATCATTTTCATTAGTTTATCAACGTCATATGTATGTAAACCGGTTGTTGGTTCATCAAAGATAAACATTGTTTTATCAGTAATTTTTTTGTGCAATTCACTGGCAAGCTTAACTCTTTGTGCTTCACCACCAGATAAAGTAGTTGCACTTTGTCCTAGTTTTACATATCCTAAACCAACATCTTGCATTGTTTTTAATTTAGGATAGATGGTAGGGATATTCTTAAAAAATTCAACTGCTTCATCAATTGTCATTTTTAATACATCCGCAATTGATTTATCTTTATATTTACATTCTAATGTTTCACGGTTATATCTAGAGCCATGACACGCTTCACATGGTACATACACATCTGGTAAGAAATTCATTGCTATTCTTATTACACCATCACCTTGGCAAGATTCACAACGGCCACCTTTTACGTTAAATGAGAATCTACTCTTAGTGTATCCTCTTACTTTTGCTTCAATAGTTGTTGCGTACAAATCACGGATTGCATCAAATACGCCAACATATGTAGCCGGATTACTTCTAGGAGTTCTACCAATTGGTGCTTGATCGATATTAATAACTCGGTCAATTTCTTCTACTCCTTCAATTGAATCATGTTTACCTACTTCTACTTTACTACGATATAGTCTTGATGCTAGTGCATTATATAAAATATCATTTACTAAAGTTGATTTCCCAGAGCCAGATACACCAGTTACTAATACTAATTTATTTAATGGAATATCTACATCAATGTTCTTTAGGTTATTTTCTCTACAACCTTTTATTAGTAAGTGTTTACCATTACCAGGTCTTCTAGAAGTTGGCACATCAATTTTTCTTCTTCCTGAAAGATAATCCGCCGTGATTGAACCTTTTAGTTTTTTAAATTCTTCAGGTGTACCATATCCTACAACCTCACCACCGTGGATTCCCGCATAAGGTCCAATATCTACTATGTAATCACATTCATGCATGATTTCTTCATCATGTTCAACAACAATTAAAGTATTACCTAAATCTCGCATTTCTTTTAAAGCATCTATTAATTTATGATTATCTCGTTGGTGAAGACCAATTGATGGTTCATCTAAGACATATAAAACACCGGTTAACTTAGATCCTATTTGCGTAGCAAGTCTGATACGTTGAGCTTCACCACCTGAAAGGCTTCCCGCTTTTCTTGATAGTGTTAGATATTCTAAACCTACTTCTTTTAAGAAGGCTAATCGATTATGAATCTCTTTTATTATTAGATTACCAATTTTTGCTTCGAGCGTTGTTAGTTGTAAACTATCAACAAAAGTTAAAGCATCACTAATTGACATTTCAGTGAATTCATATATATTTTTACCACCAACTTTAACTGACAATGCACTTTCTGATAAACGCATACCATGACAAGTTGGACACATCACTTCACGCATATATGATCCATAATAATCTCTTTGCATATTTGAAGAAGTTTCTTGATATCTTCTAGTAATTAAACTGGCCAATCCTTCAATAACTTTATTCTTTCGCATTGATATTCCACCAACTGAATGAATTTCATAGGCAATTGGTTCTTTTGAACCATTAAATATTACATCTTTTTGAAGTGGAGTTAAATCTTTGAATGGTTTAAATAAATCTATTTTGTAAAATTCAAATAAGGCTTTATACATTTGCCATTCAATATTTTCCGTGAATACAATATTCTTTAAATATCTAATAGCTCCATCTGCTATAGACAGATTTTCATCAGTTATTAGTGAATTTTCATCAATCGTTGAAATAAACCCTAACCCATGGCATGTAGGACAAGCCCCAAGTGGTGAATTGAAAGAAAAGAGCGTTGGTTCTAATTTTCCTACGGTAAATTCACAATATGGACAAGCATAATGTTCAGAAAATAATAGTCTTTCATCATTGATATCAACAAATATTTTTCCATCAGACAATTTACATGCGGCTTCAAGTGATTCATATAATCTTGAACGAATTTCACTACGAAGTTTTAGTCTATCAACTACAACAAAAATGTTATGTTTTTTGTTTTTGTCTAATTCTATTTCTTCATCTAAATCGAAAGTTTCGTCATCAATTATTACTTTTGTATAACCATCTTTTCGTAATAATTCAAGTGTTTTTTCGAAAGTACCTTTACGGTTTTCCGCAATCGGTGATAAAATAACTACCTTACTTTCTTCATCATATGACAATATTTTATCGCACATTTGTTCAATAGTTTGAGAAGTAATTTCAATGCCATGAGTAGGACAAGTTGGATGTCCTATTCTTGCGTATAATAAACGTAAATAATCATATATTTCAGTTACTGTACCTACCGTAGAACGAGGATTTCTACTAGTTGTTTTTTGATCTATTGAAATAGCAGGAGATAACCCTTCTATTGAATCTACATCGGGTTTATCAACATTGTCAAGGAATTGTCTTGCGTAGGCTGAAAGACTTTCAACATATCTTCTCTGTCCTTCCGCATATATTGTATCAAAGGCTAATGAACTTTTTCCTGAACCAGATACACCAGTCATTACTACGAGTTTGTCACGGGGAATTTCTAAATCTATATTCTTTAGATTATTTTCTCTTGCCCCTTTGATTATTATTTTGTCATTCATAGTGCACCTCCTAAGATGCTATTTTATCATTGATTTAAATTCTTCTTCATCAATTATTTTTACATTTAGTGCTTGAGCCTTTTCAAGTTTACTTCCGGCATTCTCCCCCGCAAGCACGTAAGATGTTTTTTTACTAACGCTATTTGAAGTTTTACCACCAAGTGATTCAATTATTTTACTAGCTTCATCTCTTGTCATATTGGGTAGTGTTCCCGTTAATACAAAAGTTAATCCACTAAACTTATCATTAATCTCAATAGTCTTTGATTTAGGGTCTACACCATACTCTTTTAGTTTTTGAATTAACTCATTGTGTTTTTCATCTTTGAAGTATGAGATAATACTATCAACCATTACTTCGCCAAAATCTGGTAATATTATTAATTCATCATATGTAGCTTGTTTTAAAGCATCAATACTTGTAAATGCTTTAGCAAGTGTTTTGGATGCCTTTGCGCCAATATAATGGATACCAAGGCCAAAAATAAATTGATCTAGATTATTATTTTTGCTCTCTTCAATAGCATTTAATAAGTTATCAATTTTCTTTTTACCAAAACGCTCAATTGCTAGTAATTCTTGTTCATAGTTTTTTAAAATATATATGTCTGATATATCTTTTAAATATCCTAGTGAATAAAGTAATTCAATTTGTTTTTCGCCTAATCCTTCAATATCCATTGCAACACGTGAAGCATAGTGAATTATTTCTTCTAAACGTCTACCTCCACATTCTTTGTTAGGACAAAAATGTAATGAGTCAGATTTAGACTTTACAATTAGTGATCCACACATTGGGCAGTACTTCAACATTTCAAAAGGTTTTAAACCTTCTGGTCTACGGGAAAAATCAACCTCTATTACTTCTGGGATAATTTCGCCGGCTTTTCTTACTTTAACATAATCACCAACTCTAATATCTCTTGATACGATAAAATCTTCGTTATTTAAAGTAGCTCTAGCAACTTTTGTCCCCGCAATATAAACAGGATCAAGTACCGCATTAGGAATAATTTTACCAGTTCTTCCTATTGTAAAAATAATATCATTTAATCTAGTTGTTACAACTTCAGCTGGAAACTTATAAGCAATAGCCCATTTAGGAACCTTAACTGTATAACCAATTGTATCGTATAAATCAAATTCATTTACTTTAATAACTATACCATCAGTTGCATAATCAAGGGTTTTACGAAGTGAATCATACTTTTCAATTGTTTCTATAACTTCTTCTATGTCTTTACAATGAACATGGTTAGGGTTAACATTAAAGCCTAAGGTCTTTAAGTAATCTAAAGCATCCATTTGGTTTTTTACATTATATTTTTCAGGATTAACCAAAGTATAAGCAAATTGATCTAATTTTCTTTGTTTTGTAATATTAGGGTCTAGTTGGCGAAGACTACCTCCTGCCGCATTTCGCGGATTAGCCAAAAGGGGAAGTCCATCATTTTTACGCTCTTCATTCAGTTTATCTAAAACTGATTTTTTCATATACACTTCACCACGTACTTCAACATCAATAGGTGATGTTAGTATTTTAGGAAGGGAATTAATTGTTAACATGTTGGTTGTAACATTTTCACCCACTTGGCCATTTCCTCTAGTGGCTCCAAGATTGAACATACCTGATTTATAATGGGCTGTACTAGCAATTCCATCAATTTTTAATTCAACCACGTAACTATATTGATCAACTACTTTTTTAATTTTTTCATCAAATTCGCGTAGTTCATCAAAATTAAATACGTCACCTAATGACATCATAGGTACTTCATGAGTAATAGATTCTAAAGAAGTATTAATATAGCTACCAACTTGTTTAGTTGGAGAAACCTCTCTTGCAAATTCAGGATATGCTTTTTCTAATTCTTCTAATTCTCTAATTAAACTATCATATTCGGTATCTTCTATAGTCGGACTATCTAGAACATAATATTGATAGTTATACAAATTTAATTGTTCATACAATTGATCCATTCGATCTTTAATTGTTTGGTTAATCATAGTTTCCACCTATTCTTGTGTTTTTAAAACTAGATAGATTAACTATCTAGTTTAGTAATTGTTGGATGATCTTTTGCAATCTTTTTAATTGATTGATCTTTATCAAAAAGAATTTGGATAAAGCGATCGTCTTTAGCAATGACTAAGCCATTACCAAAGTATTTGTGATTTACACGTGAACCTAGTTCGATTTCACCTATAGGTTTGTTTTCATTTTGTTTGGTTGCTTGTTCTTTTTTATCGCTAGCACTAAGTAGTTCCATCAAAAATCTTGACTTAGGATTTCTAACAACTCGTCCATAAATTAATCTACTAGTTGAACAAGTTATATATAGTTTTTCTTTGGCGCGCGTAAATGCAACATAAGCAACACGACGTTCTTCTTCAATGTCTGCTTCATCACGAATGGCAGGGAATATTCCTTCTTCAAGTCCTACAACAAATACAGCTCTAAACTCTAAGCCCTTAACAGAATGTACAGTTGAAAGAACAACTCCATTTTGTTGATGATCATCAACCATAGTAGTATCTAATAATAATTCATCTAACCCAATTTCTATTTTTTCTACATTATTTAGACCTTCATTTAGATTATCATTATCTAGTTGATATAAGATTGACTTAAATTCTTTGACATTTTCAACACGATGTACTTCATCGTTTTCTTCATTTGCTTTTAGCCAGTCTAAATAACCCGTTTTTTCAAGCATTGTATCAAAGAAATCAGGTAGACTCATTTTATTTAAGTCATCCATTAATTCTACCATTATCTTTTTAAATTCTAATAAAGCATCTGCTTTTGAAGTAGAATTACGTTCTTTAAATATATCTATTGAACCTAATATATCACAATTAGTCTCGTGCATATATTCTTGAAGCTTTTCAATAGTTTTATCACCAACTCCACGTGCAGGAACGTTAATAATACGTTTGAAGTGAAGCATTTTGGTAGGTGATGCAATGAAACGTAGATAACTAATTATATCTTTTACTTCTTTACGTTTTAAGAAAGCAAAACTACCGTAAATGTTATATGGTATATGTTCTTGAATAAAGGCAAGTTCAAAGTTTCTTGATAAAGCACTATTACGATATAGTACCGCAATATCTTTATATTCATAACCATTATGGTTAACAAGTGAAGCAATTTCATTTATAACAAAGCGAATTTCATCTTCATAATAGTATGCTTCTTGAACTGATATATCATTCTTAGTTCCTTCAATATTGCTATATAATTCTTTAGGTTCTCTTATTTTATTATTTTTAATTAAAGCATTTGAACATTTTAAGATATTATTAGTTGAGCGATAATTTTGAACTAATTTAATTACTTTAGCATCAGGATGATCTTCTCTAAACTTAACCATGTTTTCGATTTTAGCACCTCTAAATGAGTAAATGCTTTGATCATCATCGCCTACCGCAAACAAATTACCATGATTCTCGCAAAGTAAGTTAATAATTTCATATTGTACCGCATTAGTATCTTGTAATTCATCAACTAATACATATTGGTAAATATTTTGATAGAAACTTAATATTTCCGGATTTTCGTTGAATAATTTTGCGGTATAAGTTAATAAATCTTCAAAGTCCATTAGATTATGTTCTTTTAAATATGCTTGGTATTCATTATAAACGGTATTTAATAACCCTAATAATTCATTACAAGTTTTATTTTTATAATCACCAATTGCCTTAATTGCTACTCTTGGCGAAAGAACTCTTTTTTCAATATTATTCTTTTTGAAGATTTCAGTCATTACCTTTAATTGATCTTCTTCATCGATGATTTCAAAATTTCTGGCAAAATCAAGAGCTTCACAATTTCTTCTTAAAATCATTGCACACAAAGAATGAATTGTTGAGATGTGCACTTGAGCTGCTTTACTACCAATCAATTTATTTAAACGTTCACGCATTTCATTGGTTGCTTTTTTAGTAAAGGTAATTGCAAGAATATGATATGGCTGAATATTTTTTTCATCAATCATATAAGCTATACGGCTTATAAGGGTTTTAGTTTTTCCTGTTCCTGCTCCCGCAAAAACCATTACAGCACCATCAACTGTAGTTACTGCTTCAAGTTGTTCTTTATTTAAGTTTGCTAAGATTGGATTTTCACTCATATTAAGCATTATAAGATGATTTCAAACCTACTGTTAGGTTAAAAATCAAATTATCTCCTTTTGAATTTTTATCAGTAGTATAGTAACCATTACGAATAAATTGATATTTGTCTTCAGGTAAAGTATCTTTTAAATACTCTTCAACAAAACCTTCACTAGTATGCCATGAATTTCTATTAAGTCTTTCCATAAAGTTTTCAGTAGATACTTTTTCATCTAGTAATAACGGTTCAAAAGAATTGAAAGTTGCGGGAATGGCAGTAGTTGCTTCAACATAATGAATATTACCATTAGGCTTTCTTTCATTAAATCCTGATCCTGACTTTGTCATTGGATCATAAGTACAATGAATTTCAACAATTTCACCATTTTCATCTTTGATTACTTCATTGCATTTAATAAAGTATGCATGCATTAATCTTACTTCAATATCTTTTGAAAGACGTTTCCAGTGTTTATTAGGTTTAACTTCACAGAAGTCTTCTCTTTCTATATATAATTCTCTACCAAAAGCCATCTTATGAGTACCTAGAGATTCATTTTCCATATTATTAGGAGCATCTACATATTCAATTTGACCTTCTGGGTAATTAGTAATTATTACTTTTAGAGGATTAATAACAGCCATTGGTCTAGTTGTTTTTAGTTTTAAATCTTCTCTTAAGAAGTGTTCTAACATACCATAATCAACTGTTGAGTTTACTTTTGATAAACCAGTTGATAAAATAAATTCTTTGATAGCGTTTGGTGTAAAGCCTCTTCTTCTTAAACCAACAAGTGTAGGCATTCTTGGATCATCATAACCTTCAACAACTTTTTCATCAACAAGTTTTTTAAGATATCTCTTACTCATTATCATATGAGTTATACCAAGTCTACCCCATTCAATTTGGCGTGGTTTGGCATCAACTTCACAATTTGCAATAACCCATTCGTAAAGTGGACGATGATCTTCAAATTCAATACTACATAATGAGTGAGTTATACCTTCAAAGGCATCTTGTAATGGGTGCGCAAAATCATACATTGGATAAATACACCATTTATCTTTAGTTTGGTGATGAGTTACATGCATAATACGATAGATTACAGGATCACGCATATTGATGTTAGGACTTGCCATATCAATTTTTGCACGTAAAGTTTTTTCACCATTTGCATATTTGCCTTCTTTCATTTCTTCAAATAAACGAAGGTTTTCTTCTACACTACGATTTCTAAAAGGAGATGGTTTACCAGGTTCATTTATTGAACCGCGGTATTCTGATAACTGTTCTTGAGTTAAGTCATCAACAAAGGCTAAGCCTTTTTTGATTAATAATTTTGCTTTTTCATAAGTTCTTTCAAAATACTCGGAACCATAATGAATTGATTTAGGAGTATAGCCTAACCAAGCAATATCTTTTTTGATTGCTTCGATATATTCAGTATCTTCTTTTGAGGGATTAGTGTCATCAAAGCGAAGGTTAGTAGCTCCGTCAAAGCATTTAGCAAGTTCAAAATTCATAATAATGGCTCTTGCATGTCCAATGTGTAAGTATGCATTGGGTTCTGGTGGAAATCTTGTTAGGATGTGATCCACTACACCATTATCTAATTCTTCTTTCATTATAGTCTTAATAAAATTAGAATTGTCGTTCATCATATATATTGTTCTCCTCATAAATCTTTGTTAAATTAGTTATTTTTAAGTATTTGTTTAATAACAATAACATTTCATCTTCATCTTCAATGTTATCATCAAAATGTATTAACATTATTAGAACATTGGTCGTATCATTTGTTATAGCTGTACGAATGGTATCACTAGTAGGATTACCAAATGGACCAATTTCATCAGTATAAAGGGGTAAATTAGTAACATTTATAATACCACGATTAATCCCTTCGTAGTAATCACTATCGCTACCAATTCTAATTGTGACATCCCCTTGTATTTTATCTAAATCAACCATACAAACAGACTTCATTAATTTTATTGAAAGGTAATTACCAAAGTCAATCAGATTGCCTAGTCTATATATCGAACCATCTCTAATAATTCTTCTAACTAGAGCCTCACATGCAGGTCTAGTATGTGATGGATCTTTTCCAAGCATTTTATAGCCATCCCTTGTACTTTTAAGTTTAGGAATCTTAGTAACCTCGGAAAGAATATATTTTTCTTGATATTCTTTAGCGATATTATTAAAAGCCTTTGTTAAATCATTTGATAAATTTTCTTTATCGTTTTTTTCAAGGGTTGTAAAAGTGTAACAAGACACTTTAAAACTTGGAACAAGTTTTTTTAATTCATTAGTTATTTTCAATTTCATCATTTAACTGATCAATTTCAAGTGTTAATTCATCAAAATTAGCAACTTTAGGTTTCAAGTTTGTTATATATATATATTTATCATTTACTAATGAACTAAATAAACGCTGTTTATCATATAGACTCGGAAGTTGTTCTTCACATTCATTACATTCTTCATAAATAGTTATAACTTTATAGTCTTGTTCGGTAGCTTTTAATCTACACATTTCTTGATTAATAGCAAGCAAGTCATTTTCAAAAGTATTTAAACCATCTTGAACATTTTTTAATTCTTCATCAATTCTTTGTAGTTCTTCTTTGCCATATGGGTCATTTAATTTAGATTTTCTAGTTTCAACTAAATTAATATTACGAATACGATAAGTTTCTTTGTTTTGTTCAAGAGTTACTTGTTTTACTAGTAATTCACTATAATTTTTAACAACTTGTTTAAAATCTTGATTAACATCAATTAATTTTTTTGCCTGTGCAACAAAGTTTTCAATTTCATCAATATTTTTTGAAATTGTCTGATACATTCCAACTAACTGGTTGTACTCTTCTTGTGCATTATCAAAAGCATTCTTAAGTGGCATCATCGCAAGACGCTGGTCAGTTAATTTCTTTAGTTTAGCACGTTTACTTGCTAGAATATTAGCATCCGTATCTACTGTTGCAAGAGTGCTACGATAATCAAGAATGATATCATCTAATTGTAAAGCAATTTGTTGATTTGAGTATTCAAGTATTTCAAAATGTCTAATTTCATCTACAACATGCTTAACATTTTTCTTTTTCAATTGTTCAAATAACTTGATAAGTTCTTCTTTTGCTTCTTTTTTATCGTTTATTTCATAAGCAATAGCATCTAAACGTTGTTCAGTTTCTTCAAATGAAATTGATTCTATTTCACTATTAAGTGATTGCTTTTCTTGATTTAATGTGACATTAGTGTTCTTAGTTTGTGCTTCTAATAAATTTAAATCATCTAAATCATTTAGGGCATTCAAAGCATTTTCTTTGTAATTTACAACTTCATCATAAATGGTGTATTTTAAAACATCCATAACGAAGTTTATATATTCTAAGATATCATCAATATTACCCATACTAAGCTTTGATAAAATATTTTGGTAATAATCAAGACATGCATTATATAAGTTGTTTTCTTGGTTAGTAACTTTATCAGCCTTTTCTTTAAATGCTTGATTTTTTTCTTCTAAAAATTCATTATTAGCTTTTATTTTAGCATCAATCACATTAATTCTTTCTTGAATATTTTTATTTTTTGATGCAATTTCTTCTAGATGATCTTCTCTTGACATTAGTTCTTCGTACTCTTTTTGGCATTTAGAGATTTCATCATCAAGTTTTGCAAGTCGATTATTTAGAGTATATTCATGTATTTCTAAATATCTTGATAAATAATATTCAATTAAAGGGGAATGAAGTGGATTCATTGTTTCTTTTAGTTCTTCATTAGCCTTTTTTACTTCATCTTTAATTTCGGTAATTGAACTATTATTCATTATAGTAGATTCTCCTCATTTACTGGTTTTTTTTCTTCTTCGTTTATTATTGCGCATTCAGTAGTCAAAAATATTCCTGCTATACTAATAGCACTCATAATTGCGCTTTTTTCTACACTTGCGGGATCAATTATTCCAGCATCTTTTAAATTTACCATTTTTTGACTTAAGGCATCATACCATAAATCATTGGTTACTTCTTTACTTATCTTGGCAAAGTCGCCACCTGCATTTTCAACTATTTGTTTAAATGGAGCCTTTAATGCTTGTTCTAATACTTGAAGGGCGGGAAGATACTCAGTTGGTGCTTCAATATTTTTGATGGTATCAACCATTTGATAAAATACTTTACCGCCACCTTCTATAATTCCTGAAGTCATGGCTGCTTTAGTTGCATTTAAAGCATCTTCAATTCGTAATTTTTTTTCTTTTAAAACCGGTTCGGTTTCAGCACCTATTTTTATTACGGCAATACCACCAAGTAATTTTGCAACCCGTTCTTCAGCTTTTTCTTTGTCATATTCACTAGTAATGTCTTTGATACTATTTTCAATACCTTTAGCGTAATTTACTATTTCTTCACTTGTTGCCATACCATTTACAATTATTGTTTGATCTTTATTAACAATGATTTTTTCGGCTCTTCCAAGTGTACTACTAGGCATTGTTTCATTTAATGACATACCTAGACTTTCATCAATTAAGATTGCTTTAGTTAAAAAAGCAATATCTTGTAATTGTTTAGTTTTACGTTCTCCAAAAGAAGGAGCTTTAGTAACAACAACATTAAACACACCACGTAGTTTATTTACAACGATAGCACCTAACACTTCTTGTTCCATATCATCACATATGATTAAAAGCGGTTTACCCTGCTTCATTGCTTCTTCTAAAAATGGAACAATCTCTTTCATAGCATTTATTTTTTTATCAGTTATAAGCACTAATGGGTTGTCTAACACAGCTTGATTTTTTTCTTTGTCATTTATCATATAACTTGATAAATAACCTCTATCATATGAATAGCCTTTAACAACATCAAGATAATCTTCTAAACCTTGTGATTCTTCAATTGTAACAATTCCTTTTTGTCCTACTTCTTGATAAGCGTTGCTAATTAGAATTCCTACTTCTTCGGCGCCTGATGAGATTGTGGCAATTTTTGCTAGATCGGTTGCTTCTTTAATGGGTGTAGATAATTCATCAATTCTTTTCTGGATAAAGGGAAGATAATAATTAAGACCATTTCTTAAAATAACGGGATTTACACCCTCTTCTAATTTTTTAAGTCCTTCTGCAATTAACTTAGATGTAAGTAAAATTGCGGTAGTAGTACCATCGCCTACTAAATCATTCGTTTTAGTAGCAGCTTCAATTAAAATACTAGCACCTAGGTTTTGAAACTTATCTGGCAAATTTATTGATTTTGCAATAGTAACACCATCATTCACAATTAGTGGTGCACCAAAATCTTGTTCAATTACAACATTTCTGCCACGTGGCCCAAGTGTAACTTTTACCGCTTTTGCAAGGATACTTGCTCCTTCTGCCATCTTGGCTCTAGCATCTTTAGAGAATAATAGTTGATTACTCATGATCTTCCTCCACTATTGCCATTACGTTTTCTTCATTAGTTAAATAGTAGTCAGTTAAATCTAGTTGAATTTTTTTAGGATCTTTTTCAAGAACAACTTTATTGTTTACCTTTACTGATTTAACATCTTCGCCTATATTTAAAACTAAGTATATATCATTACTTAGTCCTGGCATAAATATTCCTCTACTATTAGTTTTTTCTACTTTTTGCAAAACGATGTTTTGATGAATTGCTTTTAGCATATTTACCACCCCTTATATATGATTTATTATAGCACACATCCAAAAAATATTCAAGCGGGGCGAAAATAATCTTTATGAACACGTTTTAATTCTTAGAAAAAATATATATGTTTTTTTAACGCTTTTGGAAATAATCGATTAGCATTATTTTTGATTTTTATTGTTTTTTTTGTTATAATGTAAATGAAGTAGGTGATAAAATGAAACTATTGATTACAGCCTTTGAACCCTTTATGGGGTTAAATACTAACTCTTCTTATGAAGTAGTAAAGGGATTAAAACAAAAATCAAACATTACTAAAATCTTTTTACCAGTTAAACTACATGAATCTTTTTCAATACTAAAAAAACATATTGACGAAGTAAACCCTGATATTATTATATTGTGTGGTCAAGCTGCTAGTAGATCTAAAATATCAATTGAAACTAAAGCTAGAAATGTCCTTGGTCGAAGCATTGATGAAAGCGACGAAATAACTTCAAACATTATTGTTGAGGACGGACCTACCGCCTATTTTTCAAAGTTTCCAACCGTTGAAGCCCTATCTTATTTACTTCATAATGACATACCTGTTGAGCTTAGTAACAATGCGGGGGAATATATATGCAATGCTTTATATTACCAAGTAATGCATTATTATCCTGACATTGAAACGGTATTTATTCATTTCCCTTTATATAAAAATCAAGTTGACAATAAGGGTATTGATTTAGATATTTTGATTAAAGGCTTAGAAAAAATAATTGAATCTTTATAAAATAAAAAACTATTCTACACAAGTTTAAGTGTAAAATAGTTTTTTATTTTTTATCTAACTACTTCTTTTTTACTGGTATCCAAATTTCACAGTAGTATTTATCATCAAGTGTACCTTTTTCATACTTTCTAGAATCATCATAGTATTCAACACAATATCCTGCCGCAAAATCATATTCTCTAAGAGCTGGTAACCATTCCGCAAAAATTTTAACGTTAACTTCTTGTAATGCCCTAGGTAGTGGACCTACACAAGTGAAAGCTGGTATCGTCTTTACAACAAACCCCCTCTGATACTTCTTGATTAGCTTTATAAGGGTCAGCAATTAAATATTCAAATGTTTTACTATCAAATTGTTCAATAAGATTAACACCATAAGTTCCATTACTACCTTACCTTTACCACTAGCAAAATGTTATTGCCAAAACTTTGGTACTTGGACTTTAGCATCCTCATAAGTAAATGCTTCTATGTTTTCAATTCTGTAATTCAAAATATAACCTCATTCTAATGAAAATTTAATCTTTAGTGGAGCAAATGATTTCAACAATACAGAATCTTTCCGAGCTGCCATCGGCGTTATCCCGTGAAATCTAGTAAAGGCTTTGGTAAAGCCATCGGGTGAATCATAGCCATACTTTAAAGCAATGTCGATTATCTTTTCATTGGATGTCGCAATGTCGTTTCCCGCAAGCGCTAGTTTACGGTTTCGTACGTATTCCGCAACCGTGAATCCGCATAGCATAACAAATCCTTTTGAAAATAAAACGGCGATACGTTAACAGCTTTAGCTATGTCATCAATATCTAAATCTTCTGTTATATGCTTTTCAATATATTCTAATGCATCACCTATAATTTTTACCCATTCCATATGTTTTCATCCTTTCGCTTCACATGATTCAATTATACTAGAAATAGCTATTCATTTCTCGAAAATTCTTGTTATAATTTGTCTTTTAGAAATAAATTAAATATTAATTATATTCAATATAGTTACTAGTTTAATTTCCTAATATAAAAACGAACTTGTACTAATCTGTACAAGTTTGTCTTTCATAACCAATAAGATTCTTCCATCTACCAATAAAGTAGAAAGTAATAGAAAGAATCGCTCCTATTGCCCAACCAATTGGCCAAGCAATGAATATACCCTTAACCCCTAAAGGTTCTACTAATATATAAGAAAAAACAACTCTAATTACTAAATCAGCCATCGTTCCAATAATGAATGAACGCATATCTTTACAACCCTTTAGCACACCATCACATGGAATTTTTGCGGCCATAAGGAAGATAAATGGAGCAATAGTTGTAAGGAACATACAGCCTGTTTCAGTAACAGTTAATGGTTCATTTTCTTTTTCAAAAATGCTTAAGAATACATTAGGCATTGTTAAAAACAATGTAGTTGTCGCAATAGTTAATATTATACACATAATTGTTGCGGAAATAAAGCCTTGATTAATTCTTTTATATTCTTTGGCACCGGCATTTTGTGAAACATATGTTGATAACGCATTTGAGATTGTTACAAAAATATTAATAACAACATAACTTATTTTATATGCAGCTCCATATCCGGCAACAACATCTGAACCTTGTTTATTAATAAGTGTTTGAATTAACAATTGTCCTATTGAGATAGTTGATGCTTGAATAATCGAAGGAAGAGCGATTGGTAATACTTTTTTTAGTATAGAGAAATTCAAAATTTTCTTTTCTTTACCAATACATTTTTTAACATATATAATAAGTACTAAGAAAGATACAATTGATGCTATCATCTGGGCAATAAAAGTTGCAAGTGCTAATCCCTCTACTCCCATATTAAAGATTGTTACAAAATATATATCAAGACCAATATTTAATAAAGTTGAGAATATTAGAAAATATAATGGTATTCTCGAATTACCTATTGCCTGGAAGATTGATGTTACAACGTTATACAAAAATAAGAAAATAATACCTAACGTATAATATTTTAAATATACTACCGCATCATTATAATAATCATCACTTACATTGATTAGTTGAATTAGTTTTCCGACTAAGAAATATCCTACAATGGTAAGTACAAGTCCTGTTAATACTATTGTAAGTATTGAAGTATAAATTGTTTGTTTAGCGTGTAATAAATTATTTTCACCGATAAAACGTGATACTACAATATTAACCCCTACTCCAAAACCTGCTCCAATAGCAAGATATATCATTGTTATTGGATATGATGCACTTACGGCCGCAAGTGCTTTTGAACTTACAAATTTTCCCGCAATCATACTGTCACAGATATTATAAAATTGTTGTAATGTTACAGATAGAATCATTGGTAAAGCAAATAGGAATAAAGCAAGAAATGGTTTACCCTTTATTAAACTTGTCTTCATATTTTTCATCCCTTTCCTTATTTATTGTAATTCCATTTACAACTAATTGGTTCATATTTGCATTTGAAAGCATTTACAAAAAATTACACTATTATATTAGAATAACCCTAGATAAATAAAAAACTAAAGTATAAAATCTAATTATACTTTAGTTTTTATTTAATCTTTTAATTCTTTTATTGGAAAAAGTAGATAGTTTTTCCTAGTTTTTAAATCAGTATATTCTTGAACCGAAGCAATTACTTCAATGCTATTTTCATCAAAATATTGCATTGCTTCATTAAAAGTCATTTCATTAAAAAGGTTGTCATCTTCTACACACTCTACCTTTATATATTCATAACCAGGCATAATCCATTTGTCCCATCCTCTCGGTGGTTCGGCATCTTCTACGCATTCCACCCCCGCAAGGTAAATTCCTTCGGTGTGATTATTTTCCCAAGGTTTAAAAGAATAGGAAAAATCACTTTTTGCTCCCCACACACCATCAATCTTTCCTTCTTCATTTCTGATGATATATTGTTCAATTCTTTCGTGGCGTAGATTAGCATACTTCCAAAGTTTTAATATGATTATTGGATCCCCGTGAACACTTCCTTCCATTCCTAATAATACAAAAGATTTTTTGGTATATTTTTCAAATTCCATGTTTTCACCCCTTAATTAGTTCGTTTCTCGTTGTAAATAATATTATATAAAATCTTTTTTATATAATAGATAATTCTGTTTGCCCTATATAATTATAGACCAATTTTTAACATTTATCAAAAACAGAATTAATCTCCTATTTAGTTTTTTTCCAAACAATAATTTTTTGATTGCAAACATAGGTAAAAGAAAAGCCACCAATCATTTCTTCTATTATACAACTATGAAAAATCTGGTTTTCACTAAAAATCATAATGACTACCAAATTTTCATAAATACCTATACAACGATTTATGATAATTTCTTCATCATCTTTTACTTTGTATACACGTCGATAGTCATCTTTAATTTCACTTGCTAAATCTTCACTTAAATCAAAATCAGTTTCTTCATAATATTTTCTATTTATTTTTCTTAATTCGTCTCGCGTGAGTAGTTTATCATTATAAATCTTTTGTAGACTATAGAATGGATCATTTTCCATAATTTCTCCTTCGTTTCGTTCGCAGCCACAAAGACAAAGTGTCAATAAAAGTAAAATTACTATTGCTATTTTTTTCATATTTTTCCCCGTTTCTTTTGTTTTAATTTTGCTTTTGTTACATATCATGCAATTAAATATTCTTTGATGATTCTTTCAAACACTAAATAAATTTTCATGTTTTTCCCCCTTAATCCTTGGCCTTTAAAACAAAAATCTCCCTTATATCTAAGAGAGTAAATCTTTTCCCCCGTATTATACTACTATACTTTAAGGTAATTACGTAACCATCTTAGAGTATGGATTTTGCCCCACACAATCATTATATCAAATTATTTTATTTTTGTAAATTTTTTTATTAATTTTTATTAAAAAAGACAATTAATAACAATAAAAAAACTGATATTTCTACCAGTTTTTCCAAATTATCTTGTTTTATAGTAATTTGTATACACACCGTTACGACTTTCATCAGCACTTTCAACAAATAGTTTAAAACAGTAGGCATTGCGATTAGTATCAAATTCATATCTTATTTCAAAAGTATACACAGTGCCTTTTTTGAAATAGCCATCTTCTAATGTGTTATCAGTTATGTAATAAAATTCATATAATTTACTAGGGTTATCATCAAAGTAATCTTCAATATTATTACTTTGTTCAATTATATACCAATTTTCATTACTACTCATTGAAAATTTTTCAATGGTAATTTTACCAAATAAGCCACTATAATGTTCTTTAAAATATTCGAAATATTTTTTAGCGTTTTCGAAGAAAACATCTTCATTTGGACATACTTGTGAAAAAGAATAACCATTATTAAACCAACTATCACTAGTAGACATTTGACCACTTAAACCAGTTGGTGCACCAAGGCCTGACAAACCTTTTTTTTGAAAGTTCTTCTTCAGTGAACCATTTAGTACTATCGTGTAATTTAGTTTCTGGTTGACTATTTTCTTTCTTTTTACAACCAACAAAAAATACACAAAGCACAACAATAATTACAATACTTAATTTTAGTAAAACTTTTTTCATACTTCCTCCTTATTTTTTCTTTAACAGCATTTCTCCTGTTTGATATGATTTAACTGTATTATTCTCTTCAATTAAGATTCCACCATATTTATCTATTCCTACAACTTTACCAGTTCTTTCTTCGTTGTTATAAATAAAAGTTACTTGTTTATCTTTTAAGTAGAAATTATCTTCAATAATTTGTAAATACGTTAAATCATTTTTAAAATAATTAGTTAAATCACTAATAAACGTTGTTGCAATTTCTATTATTAATGTATCTATATCAGTTTTTTGATTTGTTATTTGTCTTACTGATATAGCATTTAGTGAATCATCAAATTCACTTTGATTAACATTAATACCAACTCCGATAATAACGTATTCTACATTATTATTATTAATCTTACTCTCAGTTAAGATTCCTACAACTTTTTTATCTTGATAATATATATCATTAGGCCATTTAATGGAAAAACCTGGTGTTATATTGTTTAATACTTTTAATACACTAGTTGCCATTAATAGAGTTAAATTACTAATGTTGGAAGTATTAAGATGGTCTTTAATTAAAATAGTAAATAAAGCACTATTTGCATCTTTATCTAACCAAGTTCTACCAAGTCTACCTTTCCCCGCAGTTTGATGTTTTGCGATAATCACGGTGTTATTATCAAGTTCTTGATAAGCGGTTTTAGCATATTCATTAGTTGAATTAATCTCTTCAAATTTAATTACTTTCATATATGTACCTAAACTATTTCATTTGCCATTTTATCTTTTTTTAGTAATTTATGATATATTACTTCATAACATGTTAAATGAATAGCAAAAGTTATAATCCATGATATTGGATATGATATATATAAATAGTGTAAATCTTGCCAACGAGTAAAATCAGTTACATTATAGAAAATTAAATATATCCAACCAATTCTAAATCCACATACACCAAGAATTGAAACAATCATTGGCATAATTGAATATCCAAGACCTCTTAGAATACCAACCATTACATCCATAATGCCACATAAGAAATATGGTAAACATAAATAATTTAATCTAAAACACGATACAGCTATTTGATCTAAATAGTTAGCTTCATTCTTATTTGCATAGATACTTGATAAAGGTCCACCAAGTAAGTAGAATGAACCACCCATTACAACCCCAATGATTGTTACTAATGCTAAACAATTTATGGTTACTTTGGTGACATTTTTAAGTTTGTTAGCACCTACATTTTGACCTGTAAATGCAAGAGCTGCATGATATACGGAGTTCATCGATGTATATACAAAGCCTTCTAGACTTTGAGCTATTGAGTTACCATCCATTACGAAATCAAAATAAGGGTCAAAGCGATTTACTGATGTTTGAATTATTACATTTGAAATTGAGAATACTGAACCTTGGATACCAGCAGGAAGTCCAATTTTAGTTATTTCAATTAATTCATCTTTATATATATGAATCTTCTTAAATGAAAAACCATAAGCTTCTTTAGTTTTTAATAAACAATTAATTATTAAGACACAAGATATTACTTGAGAAATTACTGTTGCTATAGCAACCCCATCAACATCAAGATGGAATACTGCAACAAATATAATATTTAAAACGACATTAATAGCTCCGGCAATTGTTAGATAATATAATGGTCTTTTAGTATCACCAATACCACGAAGAATACTTGCGGCAAAATTATATAACATATTAAATGGCATACCAATAAAATATATTTTTAAATATGTTACAGCAAGACTTCTTTCATTATTCATTAATTGTAAGAATTGTTTTGCGAAAATAAAGCCAAGAATTCCAAGAAATATCCCAAAGATAAAACTTACAGTTATAGATGTATGTACTACTCTAGATAATCCATCATTATCTTTTGAAGCAAAGCGTCTTGCGGCAAGAACATTAGCTCCAACTGATAATCCCATAAATAAGTTAACTATTAGATTTATTAAAGCAGAAGTTGAACCAACTGCTCCAACAGCTCCACTAGTTGTACCAAACTTTCCTACGACAATTAAATCAGCCGCATTATATAATAATTGTAATATACCTGTTAACATTAAGGGTATACAAAAAAGGACAATCTTTTTAAAGAATGGCCCTTCTGTCATATCCATTTCATAACTTCTTTTTTTAATTACTTTCTGCATATTCTTCATCCTTCTATTTCCTATTATACTAAATGTTATATATTTATGCTTTGTTTTTGCTACAAGAAAACGTTTAACTAATTACGTTTAATATATAGCTTGAAGAATTCATTGAATGCTTGTAATACACACTTTCTTACCTGAGGATCTAGATCTTTTACTTTCTTGTTAATTGTTACTAAATTCTTAGGCCAATTCTTTAGAAATTGTGAAATTCTTTCCGCTTTTGTTTCTACTATTAATTCATATATTGTATTAACAAAAACTTTTCTTGTTTCCATATCCATATCACTAATCCAAGAGTTCATAGTTTTTCTGGTATGTTTAGAAAATTTATTTACATCACTTACATAATCTAAATGGTCATCAACAATTTGCCATTTTAACAAATCATGTTGTAATAATAAAACAGCTTTACTATTAACAACTTTATAATTATTATATTGTTCCATTATAAGACCAACTACAGCTGCTTTAGGAATAATTTTACATATTCTACTTTGAATATTTTCAAATTCTTGAGTCTTATAAAAGTTTGGTAAGAAGCCAGGTCCATCATGGCTATACACCATTTTAATTTTTGCTTTTAGTTCAGTTGGGGCAAAGGTTGCGGCGTATACCGCAAGATTTCCACCCTTAGAGTGACCACCTATTATATATGTACCATCATATTTACTTGCAAAATTAACAAAATAATCTAAAGCTTCTTTTTGAGAAGGAATAACATCTAAATAACCTAAATTTAAATCTTCTTTCCATCCTACAAAACTAGCATCAGTCCCCCGGTAACCAATGTAATATAAACTATCAGTTATTGAGAATACACATGCGGAAAATTGTTTTTCGGTTTTATTACATATATCAAAACGATAAAAGCCAACTCCACTATTATAAAACCTAGAACTCTTTTTCAATTCCATTGCAAACCTATGATTTTCTTTAGCATTCCAGATTGCGGCAACCCTTTTCTTATTATAATCATTATCAAGAAATGATTTTAAACTATAATCTAGATTTTCATTACAACATGGTGTATCAGAAAAATCAAAGTAAGATAATTGACTATATACTAATGCATCTACTTCATTAAAGGGTTTATCAGTAAAACTGATATTACCATATTTTTTTAAATAATCGATTACATTCATAAATTACCTCTCTAATTCTAGTAATTCTTCTTTTAGATCTGTACCATGCGCAAAACCTACAAGTTTACCATTTTTACCAATAACTCTGTGGCATGGCACAACAATCATAATTGGATTCTTATTACATGCATTACCTACTGCTCTTGATGCCTTAGGATTACCAACTAATATTGCAACATCCTTATATGATAAAGTATGCCCATAAGGTATTGACTTTAATACTTCAAATACCTTCATTTGAAACTCTGTTCCAAATTGTTTAATTGGAACATTAAACACAGTTCTCTTTTTATTAAAATATTCATCCAATTCTTTAATACATTCGTCAACTACTAAAGATGAAGAAACACCATCACAGATTGAATCTACAACCCCAATTTTGACAATATAGCCAGTTTCTTCTATGATTTCGTATAAATACTTACCACTACTATAATACCCTATGTTTTTCATACTTCACCTACACAATATATTATACAAAATTTTGAATAACTTAAAAAGAAAAATACTTAAAAGAATTAAATAAAAGTAAAAAGCGAATAATTTTATTTTTATTCACTGCTTACTTTGGAGACATCATATCACTTAAGTTATTTCCTTTTTTCATTTTTATTTTAGACAATATCGTATTCTATCTAGTCCAAAAAATTCGACTATTTCTAGTCGAATTTTTTGCCTTCACATTAATTTTAAGGTTCTTTATCTTTAAGCCATAAGTTATCATTTATTCGCTTGTAGAATATAAAGTTACTATAATGTCTGCTTTTAAAATAGTTTTTGTAGTATTTTTTCCATCTGTTTTTGCATGGAAGCCATTTCCAAACGGATTATAACTACCACCTGATCCACTTCCTGTTTTTTCACCGTCTATAGTTATGTAATTATAATTCTTACATGAATTACTAGTATAACCAGTTTTACTATTTTTATAATTGATGTCAGTAAATGATATTGCTTCACCAGCTACGACAATAAATTCATATTTGGTATTTTTGCCTTTATCAGCTTCAACCTTTTTTGTTTCAGTAACAAATGACGTAAAATCTGTATTATATGTTTTATAAGAAACAGTCATACTTGCAGCGGTTACAGTTATACTAAGTTTAGAATAATTCTTTCCAGAGTATATTGCATAATAAGTTGTGTTACCACTAGGTATTTCAGTATCAACATTTACATCAGGACTTGTTGCACCTTTAGTTTTGCTTAATCCTAAATATATCCATTTTGTATAATGTGTACCTTCATTAGTATCATCTTTTGTTGTGTTAGGAAGTATATCGCTAATGCCATCACCAGGCATAATATAACTAGATGTTTCAGTACCATCAACGTTAAATGTTATCTTATACTTATCAGCCCATTTAGCATATAAAGTAGTATTGCTTGTTAATAATGTAGTTTCGCTAAATTCAGTTCCTGGTTGACAATCTGCCGTAGTATACCAACCTTGAAGATATCTAGCAAAGTTTTTATTAGTTGCAAATATACTTGCATCTGGTAAGATTACTTCACTTGCTGAAGAAACTACCTGTTCATTTGGTGTTTCCATTGATGATTCATTAGTTACAAAAGATATAGTATATTTTGTATTCTTTGAGAATTTACCATACAATGTCAAACCATCTTCTACTTGAGAACCATATTTTTCCCACTCTTCTAATGTTATTTCATTATTTTTCAATTTGATTGTACAATCAGGATCAATATACCATCCATCAAAGAATAATGTTCCATCTATTGCATCAACAAATGATAGTTTATTAACAACATCATCATATGTAAATGAATCAAAATTACCATTAATTAATCCAGTTGATAAATCTTCACAATCTTCATACGTAATATTGTATATTACGTATGAAGATTGTGTAAAGTCCAATTTGCATAAAGATTAATTGATTCTCCATTATTTAATACTTTTCCTACTGCAGTTGTGCCATCAGCTAGAGTCCATTTTACAAAATCATAATATTTCTTAGTTGGTTTATACTCATTACCAGTTATTATATAACTTGTACCATCAACGACTAACATAGTCTTAGTTTCAAGAAGATTGTTTCCATCAAAGAAATTCAAAGTAAATTCCGTAACATTCGTTGCTTCAGTCCAGTAATATGTGCCATTATTATTTACAGAAACATATACTGTTTTGCTAAAATTAGAATTAATAGTGCCGTTGATATTACCAGTAGCAGCAAGTGTTTTTTGAATGTAATATGGGTCATCAGAGCTAATCATCGTCCTATAAGTAGATATTGTGTTTTGTCCACCACTTATATTTAATATCGCACTTTCTTCTGCAGATTCCCAAATTCCACCAATACTACCATTAACTATTACCGTTCCATTTACTATTGCTTTTGCGTCAACTTCATCTTTGCAATGTTTTTTAAATCCTCCACTAAGGCCATTTATTTCGGACCAAGTTGCCATAGTTACATCAACATTAGAACCTATTGTTACTGTTGCTCCTTTTTTTACGGTTAAACTAGAACCAGGAAGGAACAAATAATCTGATTTAGTCAAGGTGAATTTTGAACCTTCCTCAACTGATATGTCCATATATCCAACTGTAGCTGGTTTATCTGTGCTTGTCTCCATATTTACAGTTATTCCAAGTGCAGTTAAGGCTACGTTTAAAGTTGCATCTTCACAGTTTCCATATATTTTTACGGAATCTCGTTGTCCTTCTTCCTGATTAGAACCAGTTACCAAATATAACGCTTTATCGTTTGGAGTTCTTGCGGCAGGGGTAGCTATTTTTTCGGCATACCCACTTGTAATTTTGAATAAGCAATTTTGTGTTTGAGAATCTCCAATTAGTATTGCACTAGCATATATGTCTTGCAATCCAAGTATTGGCAATGTTCCATTTGCATATACAAATGCTTTATATATTGCCCCTGCATAAATTGCTACTTTGCAAGAGATATTATGTACAGACCAAGCATTAGTCGGTAATACTTTCTTATACATTTGTCTACCAGCAGTACCACCAGGCCAGTCATATGTATGCATACAATCAATTGCACTTGATCCTTTTGCTAAATCTATTGTTCCAAATCCTTTTACATATCCATATGCATTTAATGAACAGCCATTAGCTATTGATATATACCCGTTATTATAAAGAACTCCTCTTGTGCATGTTACGGTTGTATTAGGGTGTGAAAATCCTATCACACCATCTGCTAAAAGTTCTGAACTGCTTACGAAATTAAGGGCTATTGCTTCAGGTATGTATACTGAAGAATAAACGTTGCCAGGTTTTGCTGTACTACTATATTTTGTTTCTGAAACAGGTGCACTACTACAAGATACAATAAATTTTCTACTACTAATTAAATATTCATTTTTATTGTTACTATAAGGATTAATGCTGCTTGCAAGATTTGAAAATGCACTATAAACAAATGAAGTGGCATTGCTAGCATCACCTGCAAAAGTTATATCTCCGGTTGCTTTAGTGATTGCCTCTTCTATCGTATAATATGTACCATTTGCTATTGCGGTTTTATATTTAAATATTACTGGAGTACCAGTTCTTAATGTATAGTTTATTGCAGAAGAGCCTGTCAAGGCCACAGTTACTAAATATGTACTTCCGACAACATTTGTATATGAAGTTATACCTGTTTTGTCATTATTGTTTATACCTGTTATACTTGTATCGCTTCCATATCCAAATGTACCATCATTCATACCCTTAATTAGAAGTGAAACAGTATCACCTGATAACACTCCATTTAATGACAATTGTTTAGAAATATAATCTTGAATTGATCCCCATGTACGTGCAGTACTATCATAACCCTTTTCAATCGAATAATTATTTAAACTAAGTCCTAGTGGTTTTATTGTAAATGAACTACTTCCACCAGATTTTATTGTATAGTCTCCAGCATGTCCAGCATCAACTGATGCATTAGCAGTATAGCTTCCCGCATTAGTTTGTTTACCTGTAACTTCCAACGTTGAGCCATCATCTTCCAAATCACTTGATTTAGCAGTTGGCCTTTGTTCTGTTTTATTGTACACAAGATTTAAATTTTCCCATGTAACTGTAATTTCCTTAGGGTTAATAACTACTTTTCTTTCTAACATATCAGAATCTTCATAGCCTTCTTTTTTGGCGATGAATCTAATAGCATAAACCCCCGCATGTGTTGGCTGTCCGTCAACATATTCACCAGTATTTGGGTCTCGATATTGTATTTCTACAATTGCATCTGTAATAACATCTGAGCCACATTTAACTGTATATTCAGGTAATTGTGATTTACCATTGTAAGTAAGCTGTTGCATGTTTGTACATACAATTTCAAGTTTACTTGTACCAACAATTGTAAATTCTTGATTTAAAGTACCTTCATAATTTCCTATACCTGTGATTATGATTGTAGCATTACCTAAAGCAATGTTGTTTTCATAATCAAGAGTATAATCTGTTTCTTCTATGAGCGTTGTTGTACCATCCATCAATGTGATTTTTGGAGTTATTGCGGTACCTGTGTGAACGAATTTATCCCCCTTAACTTGGACAGTAAATTTATTACTAAAAGGTTTTGGTTTTATTTGATAACCTACATCTACTTTTTCATTATTTTCTTTTATTGTAACACGAATATCGTATATCCCTGCATTCGTAGGTTTACCAGATATATAGTCTGTATCACCACTTTTTCTATACTGATAAGATAATTCACCTTCAGCAAATAATGGTGAGGTTGGAGCTTGACTTGTTCCATCATAAATATCTTTTTGATTATCTAGATAATACTTAGCAACTGTACCTGGTTGGTAAATTGGCTTTTCAGTTATTTCATCAGTTATTAGCCAAGATGAAAAAGCAATTGTAGCAATTGTTACAACAATGAGTAATATCAAAGTCATAACGATATTAAAAGGTTTCCTAATTTGCTTCATCTATTCCACCTCCGTTATTTTAGCACTGAGTCCAAAATATACTTCTTTGTTATAGAAAGTGTTATAAATTATTTCTTGAAAATTTAATGAGTCGTTTTTAGTAAGTTTGTATTCAAAACTAAGTGTTAGTGAACTTTGCGATAAATCATTAATAACATATTTAGTTACTGCACTAGTATTATTCTTAGTAACTTGAGAATCATTTAGTACAGTACCATTTATTGATACTGTAAGTGGTAAATCAGCATTATTGAATAAGTTAACTGTGTCAGCTCCAATTGTTCTTAAAGTTAATTCAAGTTCTAAACTACTACTTGTAAACTTAGTTTTACAATTATCAATATTGACAACTAATTCAACACTAATAATTCCGTCGTTAGTGAGTTCTCCCGTATTACTTACAAAACCAGTTTTATAATAACTAAATGGTGTTAATGTATAACTTAAATAATCATTATATTTCATTACATCATCAACAATAATTATGCTATCATCTTTTATTTTTACATCATTTGAAATGGTCCACGAAGCAAAGCCTATACTAATTAGTGATAAGCTTATTAAGATCATTGTTATGTAATATTTTAGTTTACTACTTTTCATATAGCCTTTCCTTTCTTTTGAAGTTTTATATATATATTTTAGTATGTTTTTTACTAAAGTGCATATATAAAATTTCAAATGGATTCTTAGTATCTAGATAACTAGATACTAAGAATTATTTTTTGTTTTACTTTTTAGCCCATTGTGCGTAAAGTTCTAAATCAGAAAGTATTGGTGTTAAATCTGTTAATACTCCGCTTGTTGGGCCAATGGTTTTAGTTGTATACCATCCAAGGAATGTATAACCTTCTCTTGTTGGAACTGGAATATTACCATAACCATTTTGTTTAAAGTAAGTATTTCTTTGAATGTAACAATAAGGAAGATCGAAGCCATCAGGCATACTTGCTTCTGGGCCACCATCTGTTTTATCGTTTAAGTTAAATATTACTTTATATGTTTCTTGACTATCATTGAAACTAATTACTAATGTCCATACACCGTCACGTTTAGTGTAGATTATTTTATGATATGTATCAAAATAGTAATCGTTGTCATTTCCTACATCTACTTTAGGAAATGAACTTCCACTAATCCATTTGTTTGTTGATGGTTTTTCAAGAGTTATTTCTTTGGTAGTTTTATCTGAAAAAATAAATTTTACGATATATTCAGTTGATGTAGTTGTTCCAATTATATCAGTGATATATATGCCATCCTTACCATCTTTACCATTAGAAATCGTATAAGTTGTTGATGTATTATCAGTGAATGTTATTGTATAAACATCATTTAATTCATCTGAAGAAGTTTTTTCGATACTTAAGATTCCACGACCTGTTTCACCTTTTTCACCTTTTGGAATTGTGAATGATACAGGTTCTTTTTCTTCATCGGTGTAAGTTATTGTAACGGTTGTTTCACCAGTTTCTTCATTAACAGTTGTTTCAATTCCTGCTATTGATATACCATCTGCACCATTTTTACCATGAAGTAAAGTAAACTCCGTTGGTTCAATCGTTTCATCTGTATAGTTTACACGAATCACTATACCTGTTTTGTCAAGTGATTCATACGTAAATATACTCTTAATACCATTTCCTGTAACACCTCTTGGAAGAATAAACTCATCATTTGCAAGTTCTTCATCGGTATAAGATATTACCATTTTGATAGTACCATCTTTTTCTTCTTTAGTAGTAATTGCTTTTATTATTTTACCATCTTCAGCTGTGCTAAAACTACCACAGCTTGTTAAAGCAAAACATGCTATTAATAGGATGGATAGAATAGAGATAATTTTTTTCATGTTTATTCTCCTTGTGCATTTTTAATTAATTCCAAGGCTTGAGGTGCACGTGGACCTTCATCAAATAAATAGCCTTGTTTATTTACAGATATGAACTTAAATGGTTCATAGCCTGTTACGATTGTAACACATTTTAACATAACGTTTTTAATAACTGCTAAATCAAGTTTATCTAAATTAACATTAGATGGATCAATTCCTTTTAGTGATAAATATTTATCTAGTAAATCAACAACTGTTAATTTGCATGAGTCATATTTTAAATCTTCTGTATCAAACGTTACTTTAGAGAGGTTAGCACCACCACCATAGTAAGCAATTGGAATATTAACATAGACTTTACCATCACTTGATGTTGTTGTAACAACACTTGATTTTAAGAAACTCTTAATTGGGAATATTGTATCTATTGATATATCACCAATATTTGCGTCAGTAACACCAAACATTTCTTTAGCATCATCAACAAAGCTTGATATATTTTCATTTATTAATCCTGTGATATCTAAGTTGTTCCATTCTTTGTAATCATAGAATTTAGTTTTACCGGTAATATTAAGTTCTACTGGATATGACATACCTCCAACATGATTTGGAATGTATGGCACATTTAGTCCTGTAAGCAACATATTCACAACTGATGGAGTGCTTGATTCAAGGAACGGACCACTAAACATCGTGTCCATACCAATTGAGGCAATACCACTTCGATAAAACATTGTATCTTTAATGTTCATACTACCTTTATAAATATCTTTTATTAAACTTTCATCGTTTAAGGCGTTTTGGATATCTAAGATAGCTTTACGCATTTTTTCTTTATCAGTAAATGAACCAATTACGAAAGCATTTAAAGTGTCGTCTCCCGCATTGCTTTTCATCAAATAGTTGTTTATTGTGCTAGTTATTTTTTCACCATTTAAAAGAGTAAACTCGTATTCTTTTAATAAATCTGCTTTAATATAATCGTTAGAGCCAATTGTTAATAAGAAATTTCTTGCGTTACTTAACATTGAATTTACGATTGATACGTTAGTAGAAGAGAAACTTCTAACAACTTGTTTACCATTAGATAATCTTGAATTTTTAATTGTAATGTTATTACCATTAGTTTCAAGAACGGTACCAACATAATCTAAGTTTGACATTAAGTTACCAAAATCACAGTTTTTTAAATTAACGTCATTGACTAAAATGTCACTGCCATCTACATACATACCGACATTATCTTGACCGAATGCTTCAATAAGTGGCATATTATCATGTTCGCCTAAACTGTAAAATGGTAGAGGTCCTCTATATAGATCATCTTTTGAAAGAGCAGGAATTGTCGTTTTATTACCATTACTATCAACTACATCCATTGTACTTGATGGGAATGTTAAATTGTGAAGATTTATTGTGTAACCATTACCATAGAAATCTTTTTGAACTCTTATCCCCGCAAGCACTCTATTAGATATCTTCTTATAACTTGGATTGCTATTTACAAATTCGTTCCAAGCTTTAATATAATCTTGATTATAGGTTGTTTCAAATGAATATACATCAGATGTAAAATCAATTTTTTTACCATCTGTATAGTTGCCAAAACATACTACGTTATTATCAGTTGTATTATTTAAATTATTAACAGATTCAAACGACTTTCTAAGTACAACAATTTCACCATTGGTTGATTTATTTGTACATGCAAGTAGTTGATTATAGTCATAGATATTTACGCCATCTTTTACTACTTTAAATGAATAAGTCATTGGTTTTACCATTTCATCATTGTTAGTTTTTACCGTAAAACTTGCATCACCTGATGTTTTAATTTTAACAATTTTATTTACTTCATCTATTTCAATAATATCAGGGGTGTTATTTACATATTGTAAGTCATTTATTTGTAAATCACCAATAGTTTTTACTTCAAATTCAAAGGTAGCTTTTTGCTTATTTAGATTGTTGTCAAAGTCATATTCACCATAATAGATATTAGGATCAATATTATTTTGTGATGCTTTGATTTTGCTTTGAACAACAATTGCTCCTTCTTTGAAAATTATAACGGTCATCGTTTTAAAGATGTTGCCTTTTTTATTTGAGCATGTTACTTTAACTTCGCCAATTTGTAATGGTTGTAAATACCAGTTATCATTTTCATTTACAATTTTTGCATATTTATTTTCTTCATGATTATCGCTATCATAAACGCTCCAAACCAGCGCTTCTTCTTTTAGTGGGGGATAACCTTGTTCATAGATAGGACTTGCAACTAATTTGTGAAGTTTATCTTCTAATTTGATGCCTTCTATTTCATCATAAGACCAATCTATTCCAATCATATCGTTTTCAATAAAGTTAAAGGTTGTGTTAATGGTAATCACACCAACAAGAGTAATTACAAAAGGTATTAATAATAAGATTATTAAGTTTTTCTTTTTCATTTAGTTCACCACATCCAAATCCATAAACCATGATTTTGCATTCTTCTTAAGTATAATTGCCATAATAACTCCTATTATTGAAATTAGAATTAAACCTATAAAGTAAGCAAGTATTAGGTTAATTTTTAAATATGATAATAAAGCTGTAATTACAAAGTAGGCAATTGGTAAAAGGTATGCACATAAATTAGATCTAAATGTTGACCTAGGTTTTAAATGTCTTATGTGTAATTCTTCTCTTAAACAAATCATACTAAAAATTAAGAGTAATGCAAGGGTTAATAAGAAACCAAATATGAAGGTTGGGAAGTTTATTAGTTTACCAACTAATAGAACTAATGTCGTTACAAATAGTGAAGTTACTGACATCACTAATGGTATTAACACTTTTATCATTAATTGGGTTTGCGGTTCAACTGGAAGTATTTTTATTACTTTAATTGTTTTTTTCTCCATTGATATGTAGCTTGATGCGCCTTGCGCAATAATTACCGTAAATAACATTAGGATAAGCACATCCATTAATGGTAAGAAATTAGGTACAACAGATACATAGTATTTAAAGATACCTTTAGAAAAAATTGTATTCATTGATTTGGTTACTAAAAATACTAAAAATGGTTGAACGATTAATAAACCCGTAAATGATAAAATATATCCAGGATTTTTAGTAATTAAAAGAAATTCTTTTTTTAGTAGAGCTTTTTTAGGACTAACTAATTTAGGTTCTTTTTTAATTTTCTTTGCTTTATTTTTAATTGAAATATTTCTTACATAGCCATATGCTGCTATACAAATTGTACAGCCAATTGCAAACACTCCTATTGCAATTAGTAGATACATCCAAATTCTTGATGTGCGATAACTTATAAAAATATCTACTAGAAAGTTAGTTGGAAATTCATATTTTCTAAGATTCATAAAGAAGTTTATTGAATCGGTAGTAAATAAAACATTTATATTGTTATCTGCGACAATTGCAATAAATAAATTCAATACTTTTGAATATAGATAACAACATATGAATATGATTACTAAAGCACAAATAAATCTGATTATTAGATGTTTTCTAAGATATTTATTAATAAGCCATACGGGATAAACTAAGATTAAAGCAATTCCCATTTCAAATAAGAATGAACATAATGGATAAAATAAAGCCAAATAGTAGAATATGAAACTTCTTGAAAAGATAATTCCGTATGCTACAAACAGTGGATAAACAAATAATAAACTTGTACCATAATGCATAATAAATAAGAAAACCATTTTAGAACTTATTATTTGTCCATTACTTACTGGTCTATTGGCTAGTTGTTCAATATCTTTTTCATTAAAGAATAATCTTTTTGCTTGAAAAATATTTGCAATAATTATTAGTATTGATATTACGGTAAGAAATAGGTTCATATAAGCAATTGGTGCTTGATCATATTTACTGATTTTATTTAAAATTGTAGTAAATAGAAAAACTTCAATTGCAATAAAGCACGCTATAAATATAAGGGTTACAAGAATAGTTGCAATTCTTCTTGCAATACTTTTTTCTTTTCCAAATAGAAGTTTAAAGTCTTTTGCTAAAAGGTTTAGCATCTTTAACCTCCATATGTGTCAAGAAAGATTTTTGAAAGTTGTAATCGTTTATTAGGGTTTTTATTTAAGTCATATAATGCAACAACTTTACCATCATTTATAATGGCAACTTTATCACATATTTTAGATACTAATTCAATGTTATGGCTTGTAACGAAAACCGTATTATTGTGATTTGCATATTCCCTTAACATTTTTTTAAGTTCTTCTACTGCCATTATGTCAAGCCCAACTGTAGGTTCATCTAAAACCCATACTTTAGGGCTATGTATAAGGCTTGCAACCAAACATAGTTTTTGTTTCATACCATGTGAATAATCAGAAATAGGGTTATTTAATTCATCTAAATTTAGTTGTAATCTGTTACAAAGATATTCACTGTTTCTTCTGAAGTCACCTTCAGTCATACCATATATGCTTGCAACAAATTCTAAATAGTCATAACCTGTCATTTCCTCATAACAAGTGGGTTCACTTGCAACGTATCCAAGACTTTTTTTAGCATCAATAGGATCTTTTACAATATCATAACCGTTTAATTCAATTCTACCTTTATTGAATTTTTTAGCGCCAATCATGCAATCTATGGTTGTTGATTTACCAATACCATTTCGGCCAATAAATCCAAATAATTCGCCTTCATGAACTTCTAAATTTAGTCCAAGTAGAACTTCTTTTTCACCATATGATTTATATAAGTCTTCTATTAATATAGTGGTTTTTTTAGGTTCTTGGATGTTTTGTTCCATGCGAGTTACCTCCTTAATTTAATAAACCAAATTACATCTTTCGTTTCTTTTTTGAATGTATAAATTGATTTACAATTGTTACAATGATATATATCATTTTCAATTGTTAAGTTTTTATCTTTACATATTGGGCAATATTTTGAGTAAATCATTTTCTTTGCAACTACTTCTTGAAGTTTACTCATTACCCATTTTCTAGCAATTTCTATTTCACTTGCTTGATTGTTGAAGACAAATTCATTTGTATCAACGTTATATAAATTCCAAAGGGAAATTACTTCTGTTGTTATGTAATCTTTATCTTCAACGTATTCATCTATTAATTCACGATCAGTTGATAGAATTAAAAGATGTTTATAGACATTATTGTGATATTTAATTTCTAAACTAATTTTAGAATTTTCTTCATTATCTACTAGTTTTATTTTTTTATCTTGATAGTTAAATACTAGACTTTGATTTTTATCATCAAGCTTAAATTCATTTAATTTAAATACTCTTAATATTTGATAGTAATAATACTTTTTAAAATCAATTTGTAAGTTTTTATTATCTTCATAAATAACAAATTTACGATAGAATTTATAACATAAATTATATAGTTTGTTTTTTAATAAAATATTTGTGGGTTGTATTTTTCTTAAATTTAAATTAACTTTAGATATTTCTTTGTAAAAAGCTGTATTTTTAATATGTAACATTTTACGTTTTAAACTATCTATTTTTGTTAATGTCTTTTCAATTTTTTCGCTTTCTTCAATAAACAATGCATCAGTTTGCATACTTGGAATAAGTCTTTGATAGAAAACATCATATTTAGTAAGTTCTGTATCAATTAGATGAATTAGCATACCAATGAAGATATTTTCATAAATTTTTAAATCATCAATGTGTTGATGATAATGAATATATTCAGGAACTAATTCAAAATCTTTTTCTTTCCACAAACTTGCATCACGTATTGTTTGTTTTAATGCTTCATTGGTAATGTTGCCAACTTGTTCAGCTCGTTCGATAATATCTTCATCACGGTTAGATATTTGAGGATGAGCAATTATCGAAGTGATAACACTTAAGATAAAGGTTACTTCATCGAAGAATTCATTATCTTTTTCGAAAGAAAGTTCTTGTAAAGATGTAAACTCAATTTCTTCTAAATGAGTAAAACGTTCTTTTACATCTTGATACTTTTTTTCGTAATTATTTAGTTGTGTTATCATCTTTTTTAAAAGATTTTCTTCGATGATTTTCATATTGTTATAACCTTCTCATTAAATTTTGAATTGTTTTTTCACTACGTTTTAAAACATCTTTTCCGTATGTTTTATGAATTAAGTTAAGCAATTCTCTTAAAGCATTTTTAACATATTCTTCAAAACGGCCTTCAATTTTGCTAATAACTTTTCGTGAAAGTAAGAAGTCAAGAGCTTCTTCTTTTGTACCACCACATGATACAAATACTGGAACAAGTTCAGATATTTGATTTAAAATACGGTTACCAAAAGTAATATCAAATTGATCATAAATGTAATCACTTATAGTTTGGAATTTTTGATAATCATTATCAGTCATTTGATAACTCTTATTGTTTTTAGCTTCTTGATATAGTTTAGCAAGGGCACTTCTACTAAGGTTAATTGTTGATGCGTCACCATTTACATTAAATGCATCATTACGATTGTCAAAATCAATTGTGATTGCACGGTCATAAACTTTATCAGTAATTGTGAATGTTGAGTCATCTTTGTTTGCGGTACCTACAAAGTATACGTTATTAGGTATTTGAATAACACCATCATCTAATTTTGCAGGAGGGATGAAATTATATGGAAGTTGCATTATTTTTATTTTCCATTCTTCTTCAGGATATTCAAGCACTGATAAGAAGTCAGCAAAATAATATTCAACTCTTGAAATGTTCATTTCATCAAGTACAAACATATGTATCATATCAGGATTATAGTTAGCATGATATAAGCTTGTTAAGAATTCAGTTTCACTGTAAGCTTTAGAGAAATCATTAAAGTAACCGATTAGGTTAGTTTTATCTCTCCATGTTGCTTGGACAGGAACAAATAATAGATTAGCATTGATAAACTTTGCAAAATATCTTGGTAAGCTTGATTTACCTGTACCAGATAAACCTTCTAAAATCATGAAATGACTTGCGGCAAATCCGCTCACAAAGAAACGAATTGTATCAATATCAAAATATAATTTTTCTTCTTTGGCAAGATAATTCCTAAATCTTGTTGCAATTTCATTTAATGTTAAGTTATCACTAACAACATTTTCAACCGCATAACCTTCGTATTCTTCATCCATCATTGATAATGCTGGGAATACTTTTTCACGGTCATCTAGTTCTTCTGTTTGACGAATAACACTTGAATTGTTGTTGTCAGTAGCAGCAGGTTGACCAATTCCAACCTCACCACTTACTGTGCCACTAACTTTACTTGATGGTACAGCATCAAAGTTTGAACTAACATCATTTTTAACAAGATCATCGTCATCAAGTACTGGATAGTTTTTATCTTCAAATGCTCTAAATGGTCTATCAACTTGAGTAAAGTTTACAATAAACATCAATATTCCACCAATAAAAGCAAATGCAAGAACATATATACATGTTGTTATTAATAAACTTTGGCCAGTAAATTGATACATTGTTTTGATGCCATTTTTTCCACAAATTAACATACCAACGCCAAATGATAATATAAAGCATACTACTAGTGATGCAAGATAGGATAAAATCATTTTTATACTATATGGCTTTTTATTGTTTAAAACTGCATATCTTTTTTCGTATAAGAACAATGCTACAAATACAGATATATATATTGCAACAAGTATTAAACTTACATATCCTGTTACACCACATCTTATTGGTTCAAAGTTTATTTTTCCCGCAACAAGTGCTATTGGATTCTTTTTACCTATTAGTAGATGAGATCCATCTAGGCATAAACCTACAAATAGTAGTAAGAAAGAATAAAAGAATGCAAGTGATAAAACTATCAAGTTCTTTCTTGTAAAATAGGGTTTTTTCATAAGGTTACTCTCCCTGTTCTTCATTTATTGTAATTTCTTCAGTTTTGGTTTCTGAAGTTTCTTGGTTAGTCAATTCTTTAATCATTGTACTATCCGATTTTTCTAAGTATTCGTTGTTATTTATTTCGGTTTTATCAACAAAACCATTTTCATCAAATTTATACGCATAGCCTTTGTAATAAATTGTTTCAGTATAAATAGCTTTAAATTCATTTAAATTATCTTCATTTTCATATTCTAAAGCTTCTTCAAGTTTTTTGATTCGTTCTTCTTGTACTTTATCCATTTTATTTGCAATGCGATCAATCATTAATAAGCAATATATAAGCGATGATACTGTAATTATCCCCGCATATGATTGTAGGAATAAGATGAACATTCCTACACCACCAAGACGTTTTCCAGTATATCTACCTATAACTTTATCAAAAGTAGGTTTTTCACCATCGGTTCCTTTTTCGTCGTATATATCTCCTCTAGTAGTATATTTATATGGGGTACTACTGTAATCAATATCGATGATACGGTGAATGGTATTACTACCTTTTGAATTTCTAAACGCGATAACATCATATTTTTTTAAGTCGGTTTCATTGTTCACTTTTTCAAGAATAATGAGATCATATGTATTAAACTGATTGTTTAATCCTAAACTGTCATCAAATAAGTAACTATTAGCTTCATTTTTGTAACTCATTGAGTTACTTGCAACAACCATAACAGTTCTATTGCCTATCATTGTGACATTGTTTTGAAATCGATTAATCAATGAAAAAATAAACAATGGAATAAGTACCACCATAATAGCATAAAAGACAACTGTACGTATAGTTCCAGTTATCTTTCTGCGCCTTCTAACTTTTTCTTGTTTTTCATAGATTACTTCATCAATTAATTCAATGTCTTTTTTACCTGAATTAAGTTCTGCAATTTGCGAGTTTGCATAACTTTTGTATAATATCGTAAATATTGTTGCGAAACTAAATACCCCGATAACAGTAACTATGATTGAAAGTATTTCAGAAGGAGACATAATTACCTACTAATTAAGTTTTGCAGTAACGACTACTTCATATGTAGATGTATCCATTAATGCATGGAATGCATCTAATACACTCTTAATGTAAGCTGTTATTTTTTCTTCTTGTGTGCCTTCAAAACTACTTAATTCTTCTTCACTTGGATTAAATGCAGCACTGTCATAATATTCACCAGGATTTTCTCCTCCGAATTTTGAACCCCATTTAAATGTTATTTCATATGAGAATTTCTTTTCATTTGTACCACTATCAGTAAGTGTTAAAACAACTTCATTCTTAGCACATTCTGGTAAAATAATGTAACCTGCAGTTTCGGCTTGTGTTACTGCATCTTTTACATTCATCTTAATAGTTGTATTGTTTACATCTAAGAATTGTGTATTCTTAATAGTACCAGTTACTGTTACAGTTAATGATTCAAAATTTGTACCATCATTACGAACACGGCCTGTTGTATCTGATTCTTTTGGTTCAAACTTGAAATCTTTAACTGTTAATGGATCAAGGATAACTTCAATATTTCCTTCTGTAACAGCACCAACAGTCACATTGCCTGATGTAGATTGTTTCTTTTCTTGTGACATTACCCATGCGGCAAAACCTGTAGAGATTAATGCTATAGACATGAATACTATTACACCGAAAAGAATAATTTTTCTCTTATAAGAATTTCTTGTTAACTTTGCCATAATTTAAAACCTATTTTTTAACAGTGATATTTAAAGTAAACCGAACTGATGCTTCGATTTTTGATAAAGTTTCAAGACTTGTTTTTGCATCTTGCATATAAGTAGTTTCAGAACCACTTAGTTTATCTGTTGCTGTTTTTGCATTATAATATGTGTATGGGTTAACACCTTCTTCAGCAGAATCTGCAAAATGTTTTCCCCATTTATATGTTACTGTAATATTATAAATGCCACTACCTTCAGCAGTTTCTTCAACTGTAGCATTTTTTGGAGCAATAATTAATCCGCCTTCTACAGCAGCAGTATACTTTGCACTTTCAGGAGCAGCAACACCAGCTGTTATTTTATCTTTAATTCCTGTAGCAGGTGTAGTATCACCATAAGTTACTTTTAATTGATATGTTACTGTTAAATTTTCTGTTTTACCTTTTGAATCATTAGTTAACCAAGGATCCTTTGCATTCATTGTAGCAGGTGCACCAAAAGTTATACTTGATTTACCATCTAACCAACTCCCGCTTACCACATATGTTTTATCTGCAACAGTATCAACAATAATGTTACCTTCTGCTTTATCAACAGCATTAGCAGAAATTATCCATGATGCAAAGCCTACCCCAATTAATGCTAGGCAAGCAAGAATACTCAATGTTAATGTTAATGTTTTTCTTTTCATTTTTAAAATAATTCCCTTTCTTAAAAATCTTTCATTTTAATAATACATTATATGAAATTAGTCATCGTATATGACAACTATACATACAAGCATATTATATCACTTTTTAGGCATTTTGTCAATTTTTATCATAATAACGGCGTATTTGTAAGATGGCATTTTTTAGTATATATACTTTTTTTAGTAATTATTGTGTTTTTTAATAATCGATTATTTCCTTGTTTGTTTACTTTGTTGTATGTTATTAACAGTAAAATTTGTTATAATTTACCCATAACTAAATGGAGGTAAATAAAATGGAATATGGTTATGTTAGAGTATCTACTACTACGCAAAATGTTGATAGGCAGTTAGATGAAATGTTTAAACAAGGTCTTGATGAAAAACAAATTTACATTGATAAGCAAAGTGGAAAAGATTTTGAAAGACCTAATTATCAAAAAATGAAAAAAAGATTGAAAGAAAATGACTTATTAATTATCAAATCAATTGATCGCTTGGGGAGAAATTATGAGATGATTATTGAAGAATGGTCTAGTATTACCAAAGATATTAAAGCAGATATTGTGGTTTTAGATTTTCCACTACTTGATACTAGAACCGATAATAAGAACTTAGTTGGCAAATTTATTAGCGATATTGTTTTGCAAGTTCTTAGTTTTGTTGCTCAAAATGAAAGGGAAAATATTAGACAACGCCAGGCTGAAGGTATCAAAATTGCTAAAGAAAAAGGTATCCATATGGGTAGGCCTCCCTATCAAATTACAAGTGATTTTATACAAGTTTTTAAGAGTTATTATAATAAAGAAATAACTAGTGTTGGTGCCGCAAGCCTATTAAACATTAGTAGAGGTACTTTTATTAAGTATGCGAAAAGGTGTAAAAAAGAAATAGAGATTTGACTATCCATCAAATCTCTATTTTAGTATTTACTAATAATAACACGGTTTAAAATATACCTTTTTCTCTTTGAAATCTATTGATGTTATTTGATATTTATATTCTTCTAATAAATCAACATTCATTATCATTAAGTAATTAAATTTATCTTTTATTGTTTCTTCAATTTCTTCAAAAGTTAAATATGTTCTATCATTACATATATTATCACATACTTTTGCTATGCTCTCAAATTTAGAAGTTAAAGTAGTATAGTCATTATTTTTTATAATTGGTTCAGTAGATAGAATCCAATTTCTTATAATTTCTTTTATATCATTATGGTTATTACATATTTGATAAATCGCATAAATCGAGGCTTTAAGATTATTAATTGTATTAATCTTGTCATATTTGTTTACAATACTTATTAGTTTTTTATCTGTTAATAAATCTTTTTCAATATATTCTACTAATTCTTTATTTTCATCTTTTTCAAGAATTTCACATTTAATTTCTTTTATTAGGTTTTCACCTTTTTTAACTAGTTCTAGATTTACATCTTTTTGTAATGCTAGGTTTAATAATTTATTATCCGAAGACTGTATATCTTTTTGATATATATCTTCAAATATTTCTAAATTATTTTTCTCATCATAGCGATAAAACCTTATATCATCATAATTATTAAGATTATTATAACCTGCTAATTGAAATTTTCCAAAACCATTATCCATAGCAATGTTTCTACAAATACTTGGATCAAGTACAAGTATTACTGTTGTGTCAGGATTATTATTAATTTCAAATAAGTTATTAATGTCGTTAATAAATTCTTGTGAGTTTTGATAGGTATATTCTTTAGTTATCAAATTATTCTTAATAATAACTTTACTTGGATAAGTATCTTCTAATAAGTATAATCTAGCTTTCATTTTTTATCACCTAATGATATATTATACCATTATGATTTTTTTAGCAAACAATTCATTTCAAAATATATTATTAGTATAATCTAATAGTTACTAATTTAGTAATATCTCCAACAAGACCTTTTTTTATTACTACTATTACGTGATATGGTGCAACAATGTCAAGAGCATCAGCAGCAATTAGTGAAGTAGAAATATTTTTTAAAGTTAATTCTACTTTAGCATTTTCTGTGTTTATTTTAATATCTTCTACCGAAACTATTGTACCATACTGTATTTGAGCTGATAGAACAATTAAATCATATTTTTTGAAAAACTCAACGTTATATTTGTTTAAAGCTAAAGTTGAATACATATTATTTTGTTCAAGCGTTTCACTAATTTGTTCTTTAGTTTTAAAGATCCCTTCATATTCAACACATAAAGATGGCGTTTCATTTCTGTAGAAAAGACTACCAACATTAGATTCTTCTACGTAATATCCTTTAGTGTTTAATAAATCTTCTATTTTAGTTAATTCATAATATCCATTTAATGTTGGTTGCCCTTTAATTATCGTACTATTATTATTTTCATATACCTCAACTTCCATTTCAACAAAATAGAGTTTATCGCTTGTTTCAAAAAGATAATATTCATATGATATTGCGGGCTGATTTAGGGATAATGTAGTTTCAGTTGATTGAATATTTGTATAATAATAATGCGGTTCTGCGATTATGTAATAACAAGAAGTACCTTTTGGATACACAACTAGTTCAGGTTCACAGCTATTATCAATTCTTATCCAAAACCTTAAATCTTCTTCTAAAACTTTCTTTTCAAATTTAGCATTATTATACTTTTCGTCTTTAATGGTAATAGTATATGATTCAGGAATATTTCCGTAATGCAATGCTTTTGCGGAATAAGTTCCATCTATTTTTTCTTGTTGATTATAATTTGGATCATTGGGGTTAGTTTTGGGATCAACGCAAATTTTACAACTACTAATGAATAGTGTACTTAAAATGACACATAACAAAATAAATGTTTTTCTCTTCATTTTCTTTTTCCTCCTTTTTCTTCTTTGCTAACATTATATCATTATACTTATATATATTCAACCATTTATTTGAAATAATGGGAAAATCAACCACAAGTAGACTGATAGTATATGTGTATTATTGTTTATTTAAATAAAGACTAACCAGTTTTTATAAAAAATATAGCTATATTTCTTACAATGGTAATTTAAATGTTTATCATATTAATATATTTTCATAGCATTTTATTTATTATTTGAATATTAATATAAACTATGGTATAATTGTTCTATAATCTAGTATAATTATTTTAAAAATATTACTTGAGGAAACTTTTAATTATGGATGAAAACAAAGAAAAGAAATTAACCTACAAAGTTGTAGGTTGGACGTGGTGGTCAAATTATGACTATATTGATGCACCATTAACAGATGATGTTATTGAAGCAGTGGCCGAAGAAATTCGTGAACATGGTTATTGCTTTGGTGGTGATGCTCATCAACGTTACGACGGGTGTGTACCTGTTTTGAATACTGGACAAGCAGTACGTTGTAGTATGCGTGAATGGGGTGGAGTAATGGCATGGGCTACTTTTAACAGCCATTATTCACTAGACTATATGGGATGGTATACAAATAGTTGTATCTATGAAGAGGACCTTAAATATCCAACCGAAGGCGTTGATGAAAATTTATTCACACATCCTCACTACTTTAAAACAGGAATTACTAATAATAGATTTGAAAAGCTTAAAAACGAAGGCAAAGTTATCGATGTAATAGCAAGTTACGATGAACTTTGTAACATCGATGTAAGTGATATTGGTGTATTATGGGCTTATAATAGTACCGTTTATGAGGTAGTATATGGACAAATAACAAAGATTACTAGATTCAATAGTCCTCAAGAATTCATTAATAGTGACCTTTTTAAAGAAACAGATCTTGTTGGCCTAGAAGGTGAAGAACTTATGGAAGCAATTAATAGTTCTAGAAATCATGTACCTGTAACAGATGAAGATGCTATAACTGTATATCAATATGAGCGTGTTGAGGAATAATATATGTTAAAAAAATTAATGCTATTGCTTTTGGCAATAGCATTTTTAGTTGTTAACACTATAAATATTTTTTAGTCTTCCAATGCTGTTATAGGTAAAATATATATACCATTATCGTTTTGATATGCAATATTTCCAACACCATATATAACAAACTTAATTAATGGTGCTCTACCACCATTAGCTACAATATCATCACAAACTTTAATTAAATTATTTTCTTCGTCTTCGTCAGAATTTTCTATTTCACCGTTTTCATCTTCTGAATCTAATTCTTTTTCTTCAAATTCATTATCTTTTTCAGACACTTAAATTACCTCCTATATATCCAAATTATAATATTTAACATTATATATCTTCCCATCATTTGCAGTATGTGCAAAAAATGCACAAACTGATTCTTCCAAAAGTTCTCCTTCTAAAAAATATTTTTAATATGCTTGTTAACTGCAGGGACATTCACATTAAATAACAAAGCCATTTGTTCTTGGCTCAACCAAACAGTATCCTCCAATGGAGATACTGTTACATCAATTTCCACAGAATCATTATTAAATTTTACTGTTTCATATTTGTTCATTATTTATCACCTCTATCAACTCCGTACCTTTTAAAACAACATCTAACTCGGTATCCAATGCATTTGCATATTTTACTAAAAAGAAAATAGTTGGAGAATTATTCATATTTTCAAATCTGGTTATTTGTTGACGCATAACTTCCATTTTATCCGCAATTTCTTGTTGTTATATTGACTTTTCTTTTAATTCTTTTTTATTAAAAATTTTTAATACTTTATCTAACTTTTTCATTACTATACCTCAATAGTATTATACGATATTATTTAGATATTTACATCATTTTTCTTTCTATTTTACTATATTTTAAAAAGCCAGTAAGCATATAACAATAACTGCTATACCATATTAACGATTTATCGTTTAAAAAATATTGAGTCTTTTTCGTTTATTTACTTTAATTTATCGGTAGATTCTAATAATTCAAAATAAGCTTTTTCAGTAACCAATGTTGAATTTGGATCAATTCTATGCTTTTCAAGAAATTTTTTAAATGGTGGAGTTTCTTGATATTTTGGAATTCTAATATTAAATCTTGTTCCAATGCTTCTTAGAGAAACAGAATTAATTATATAAAGCTCGCAAACATTCATATTAAGTATTGCATTAATATATTTTGCTTCATTGAATGTGATACCTTCATTCTTACCTCGTACTTTCTCTGAAATATAAGAAACATGACTGTCAAAAATCGGTGTTACTAATGTATTCCAATTTGTCTTTATTTTACTAATATGGCAACTAACAAATTTTGAATTATCTCTAATAACAACAAAATCTTCAAAGAAAGAATACTCACCCATACGTAAAAGTGCATAATATTCCTCATTATTTTGGATTCTTTGATTATAACTACTTCTATTAGATAACTCTAATTCATGTTGAGATAAATATGCTGCAGTTCTCGGGGCTTCTCTTCTTAAAATATCCATTGAAACAGGTTTTTTTGTTTCTTTATAAGTGCAAATAACATAATCACCATTCCAATTTATTTGATTTTTTTCAATCATAGGTGCAGAAATGAAAGGTTTAATAAATTTTGTTTCTAAAATAACAGTATTATTAGTTCGCCTTAACCTGAAACCAGCTTTTTTCCAAGTATAAAATTCCGCTTCATTATCATTAACATTTCTTTTAAATGTCAATCTCATTGGAGCCTGCGCGTCAACGCCTTTTCTAAAATTATATTCATTCTCACCAATGATTTTGCAAATTCTATCTTTTAACTCAACATTTTCAAGAGATGTAAAATTATTATTGTTTTTTGTAGAAAATACACAAAGCACTTTATTTTCAATATCAAAACTATTTTGAACCTCAAGCCAAGAAGAATTGTTTCTCAATTTTCTACGATTATTTTTAATATAATATTTTTCCATTATACCTTCTAAATAATCTTGTTTTTTGAAAGAAACATGATAAGTACAGAACGATTCTTGAACCTCACCGAATGGATTTCCTGCTTTAGTCCAATTTGTGATAGATTCAAAATAACAAGTTCTTTTAATACCATCAAATTCAATTTCAAATCTTCTAAAGCCTTCAAATGATTTATTTACTAATAAGCTTTGTGGCATCAAAAAAGATAAACGTCCGTCTTTACTAAGCCATTTTTCACAACATTTATTCGCTATTAAAGCGCATATATTTAAGTCAACACCACCACTATTTGTGTCATCACTAAATAATCCGTCTAATTTACATTTGCTTTTTACGGTCAAGCGATAGTTTTCAGGGAGAACATTCCATCTTACCCAAGGAGGATTTCCAATAATACAATCAATTTTTGGTAAAACGCCTGTTTTCAAATAATTGGCAAATATTCTCAGCCATATTCCATTAAGTTCTCTCTTTTCTAAATCGATTAACTTTTCAACTTCTGATTTGATTATACTTTCTAATTTAGAAGATAAATTTACTATTTTTTTAATTTCTGAAATTAGATAATTCTTAGATTTTTCTTCATTCTTAACTAATATGTATTCCTCTAATTTATCAATAACAGAAATAAAAGAGCATGAATTTACAAAATCATACGGCAAAGTAATATCAAATGTTTGATCTCCCATAATTGTCGTATTTAAACTATAAGAAAGCATTCTAACTCCATCAATCAATTCTATAGTCGGAGAATATGTTGAATCGCCATTATAAATTGGAATCTCTATTGATAAGTAATCATTAATATATGGAGCAACATTAATAAAGATATTAATTCTTGCCATTAAAACTGCAAGAGGATTTAAATCTATTCCATAAATCCCTTTCGTTAAAATATCGAAATCAATCTTCCTTTCATATTCATAGTCTTTATTTATTGCTTCAATTCTTCTATTAATTGCTGAAATTAAAAATGTACCAGATCCACAACACGGATCCATTACTGAACAGAAAGCATCTTTTCCGTCAGTTGATTCAAGCATAACATTTTCGGCCAACCAATAAGGTGTATAATATTCACCAAAACAGTGTCTAATTATATGGGGAATAAAAGCTTCATATAATTCTCTAAACAAATCTTGCATAAATCTGTAGGTTTTGATTCTAATTTCTTCATATTCTGCTATTATACTTATAATAGCACTCATTTTCATCAAAAATTCTTCATTCCAAAGCGATTCTTCTTTCGTATACCAAGAGAAAAAGTCACCTTCAAGCATATTAACTAATCCTGCTTTCTTAAGAAGGGTACCATTTTCAAGAGAAATAAAGAAATTTTTAATTTTATTAACCCCTTTTAGACAAATAGATTCTATTTTTTCACCATTAAAAATATTTTTAAATTCATTGACTGATTTGCAAAGTAAAAGTTTTAATATTATTGAGAACAAAGTATGAAGTGAGAAAATAGCCATGTATTCCTTTTCTGATGAACCAATAGGAACTCCTGCTAGTTCCGCTAGCACTCTTCTTCTCTCTAAAATATCAGGATGTGTTGCTGCTCCACTTGAAGAATCATTTTCTGATAGCTTAAACATTTTTTCCCATTCATTTAACATCAGGGTTGTTCTAGGGTTTGTTCTACTTTGAATTGTCTTGTAAATTAATCTAAACGTTTCCTTTATTGTAGGAGAATTTATTTGAAAATCCTCTCTAAGGCAGAATGAATTGATTTCTTTTTTATTTCTTAAAAAAGCAATTTTAAAATAATAATCAAGGCTTTTGGCAGATATCATTCCGTTTAAAGAGTTATTGGGGATTGAAAAAGAACCATGCTCATCTTTATGATATACTTCCATCGTATAACCATCAAATAAAATTCCATAAACTGATTTTCCTTCAAATTGTGAATCATTAAGATAATCTGTGAGCTGCTTAATTGCATCTTGATGATCACTTATGTTATTTAATCTCTTATATTTTTTATATTCTATAATAATGTTTTTGTATTTGCTATCGATTCTTCTTCCATTTTCGGTCGCAACCTCACTAGAAAAAGAAATATATTCATTTTTAGGCAGCGCACCTATTAATTGCAAAATTCTATTGGTTTCGGCTTCAAATTTTTTTCTAATATCTTCCTCAGATTTACATGTTGAAAATATGTCTCCATTAACCATTTCTAAAAGGCAATTTTTATAGATCTCATTTTCAAAGGCCTTTGATCCTATATATTCCATTGTCCAAAACCTAATCCTTTCTCATATTTAGCTTGGTATCAAATACTATAGAATATTGAAGTTACAATTTAGCGGAAAATTTTGTAATATTTTTGCAAAAATGTAAAATTTTTGCTATAATAAGTTAAGTATTTTAAAGGTATCAAAACGTATACATTTCTATATCGTTTTGATATCTTTTTTATTTTTCCAAATAACTTGATAATTTCAACCTTTTATTGTTATATGCTACTGGAGGTGATTATCATGATTTACGCATATATTCGCGTATCAACAAAACATCAAAATATTGATAGACAATATGAAGAAATTAAATCTTTAGATATAGATGATAAATATATCTATATTGATAAAGAATCAGGAAAGGATTTTGATAGAACTAAATATCAAAAGCTAATTAAGAAATTAAAAAAAGACGACTTATTGATAATTAAATCAATAGATCGTCTAGGTAGAAATTATCATATGATACTTGAAGAATGGGCTAGAATTACTAAAACAATAGGAGCTGATATTAAAGTATTAGATATGCCACTTTTAGATACTAGAATTGAAGGAAAAAACTTAGTTGGTAAATTTATATCTGATATAGTATTGCAAGTACTTAGTTTTGTTGCTGAAAACGAAAGGATTAATAT